>FUFK010764424.1_pt1 | contig 96414 bp, 90 predicted proteins | sample 1021851 | NCBI WGS metagenome assembly FUFK01 (sample SAMEA51879418, study PRJEB19060) | metagenome
GCATTGCGACGCCGGTTGAAGCAGGAGCCATCCACCCCATCAGCTTTGTCCCGCACATCGGATAGTCGCCGACTTTCCCTTGAAGGCCCGCAGCAGCCCCAACCGGCAATTGCCGGCAGTCCATGCCCGTCGGTGCGATGCGCCGGGTTACTGCTGCCCCCACAGCGCAACCGGGAACAAACCACCGATCGCACTGATGAATGGCTCAGGGATCTACGAATCCTCCTGAGCTCAAACACCCGGAAAACCCTAGCCGTGTAGTCCGACAGAGGGCTGCGCTTCAATCGCGGGTCAATCTATCCCAGATGGTGGATCACTTTCAGGGGGTTACTCCAAAGGGCGGGGATAAGAAGCTCGTGGCAACGAGGATAAGAACGCTTTTATCGCTATTGGGGCGAACTGGCGTGGCTGGCTGACGATCGGGTCAGAGCGAAAATTAATCTGCGAGCCGGGCTTCGAGGATATGCCGCTGGATCTTGCCGCTGGTCGATCTGGGAAAATCCTCGAACGCGATGAAGCGAATTTCGCGTGGTCGCTTATAGCCAGCGAGGCTTTCGCGGCACAAGTTCAGCAGCGCCTCGGCATCCGGCCCGTCATCGTCACAGGCGACAAAGGCCACCGGGCTTTCCCCCCATTTCGCGTCGAAGGCCCTTACCACGGCGGCATCGATCACATCGGGATGAGAAAGAAGCACACGTTCGATTTCCGCCGGATAGACGTTTTCACCTCCGGTCTTGATCAGGTATTTCGCCCGATCCACAAAGTCGACGGTGCCGTCCGCATTGCGCCGGAACAGATCGCCCATGTGGAAAAAGCCGTTGCGAAAGTCACGGGCATTGGTGTCGTCGGCGTTCCAGTACCCGGAAAACAGCGTCGGACCCCGAAGCGCCATTTCGCCCGGCGTTCCATCGGGGACTTCGCGGTCGTCGGGATCGACCAGCCGCACCTCGCAAAAGGCGCTGATGCGCTTGGACAGCCGGTCCGGGGTCACACCCGGCGCGATCAGATCGGCGGTTCCCGGCGGCAGGCCGGTTTCGGTCGCCCCGAAGGAATTCAGATAGGGCGTGTCCAGAAGACCGGTCAGTTCCGCGATCTGATGCGGCGGCACCAGATCAGCCATTGCGCCGCAAACCTTGATCCCCTTCAGCGGCAAAGGGTTGGCGTGCCGTTCGTTAATAAAAGCCTCCAGTGCCCCGGGCATCATCACGAACCAGCCGATCCTGTGGCGTGACAGCGCCTCGTTGATGACGGCGGGCTGCAGCCCGTCCACCATCACCACGGTCCCGCCCCGCAGGATCGTTGCCAGCGCATGATCGGTGGAGGCCATGTGGAACATCGGCGCCCAGGCGATGAACCCGTCGCCGGGATCCAGCGCCAGCTGGGCCGCAAAAACCATGGATCGGGCGATATGCGCGCGGTGGCTGATATGCGCCCCCTTGGGCAGGCCCGTGGTCCCCGAGGTATAGAGGATCGTCAGACCGGCCTCGGGGTCGTCAACCATGGTTCCGGTGCGCGGGTCCGGCTCGACCCCGGCAATGGCCGTTTCCAGGTCTGGCCCGACGGTTAGACAGGGTGTCGACGCGACGGCGCGGTAAGCTTCTGAAAGTTCCGGTTCGACAACCGCGAGAACCGGCTCGACCAGATCGATGCAGTGCCGCAGTTCATCGGGGGCAAGCCGCCAGTTCAGACAGGCGACGATCGCGCCGATTCCCGCTGCTGCAAGTTCGACCTCCAGGTATTCTGAGCGGTTATGCGACAGGATCGCGATCCTGTCTCCGGGCGCCACGCCTCGTGCCAGAAATACAGCCGCCAGACGATCGACCCGCTCCAGCAGTTCTGCATAGGTCAGTTTTCTGCTGCCGTCCTCGATGGCGAGGGCGCGGGCGCAGTCATGTGCGCGGGTTCGAAAGATCGAATACAGATCAGCGCGCCCCGCGCGGATGACGTCGGTCAGTATAGTTTCCCCCTTGCCCGAGCCTCGGTTCAGAGATCCTGCGCCAGGCGCACGCCCTCATCAATGGCGCGCAGCGCATCCAGTTCGGCGGCCTCCTTTGCCCCGCCGATCATCGTAACCGGGACGCCGCGCGCTACAACCTCTTTGGCCAGGGCCCGTTCCGGTTCCTGACCGGTGCACAGCACAATTGTATCGGCTGCGATGACCGTCGGGTTTCCGTCCGCGACGATGTGCAGCCCCGCATCGTCGATATGTTCATAGGTCACCCCGCCCATTGCCTCGACCCCATGTTTGCGCAGCGCGTTGCGCAGGATCCACCCTGTCGAAACACCAAGCCCCGCGCCCGGTTTAGCGGTCTTGCGCTGCAGCATGACGACCTTGCGGCGCGACGGCTTCGGTGCCAGAGGGTCGCCCGCCAGGGCACCCGAGGAGACAAACTCGGGGTCCACTCCCCAGGTTTCGCAAAAGACGTCGGAATTCGCGGTCTCGGCGGGTTTGGTCACTAGGAACTCGGCCACATCATGACCGATGCCCCCCGCCCCCATCACCACGACACGGTCGCCCGCCTCGCGGTCACCGGACAGAATTTCGGCGTAGGTCGCGACGCTGGGATGGTCGATACCCGGCAGGTCGGGAATGCGCGGCGTGACCCCGGTGGCGATGACCACATGGTCAAATCCCTCAAGATCGCTCGCCTCTGCCCGCTGTCCCAGACGCTGCGTGACCCCGTGTTTCTGCATCTGACCGGCATAATACCGCAGGGTTTCGTCGAATTCGTCCTTGCCTGGTGCGGCGCGGGCCAGATTCAGCTGACCGCCCAATTTGTCCTGCGCTTCGAACAGGGTGACATCGTGGCCCAGCCGTGCCGCCTCGGCGGCTGTGGCCATGCCCGCGGCACCACCGCCAACGACGGCCACTTTCTTTGGCGTGTCGGTTGGCGTATCCCGGAATTCCGTTTCACGCCCGGCCCTTGGATTGACCAGACATCCGACCGGCCGGTCCGAAAAAATGAAATCCAGGCAGGCCTGGTTGCAGGCAATGCAGGTGTTGATCTCGTCTGCGCGGCCCTCGCGCGTCTTTTTCACGAAATGCGGATCGGCCAGAAACGGGCGCGCCATCGAGATCATGTCCGCATCGCCAGAGGCAAGTATGTCTTCTGCAAGCTGGGGTGTGTTGATCCGGTTCGAGGCGACTACCGGGATCGACACCGCCGCTTTGACGTTGGCTGCCGCCTTGCGCCAGGCACCGCGCGGCACCGGGTAGGCGATCGTCGGCACGCGGGCCTCATGCCAGCCGATGCCGGTGTTCAGGATATCCGCACCCGCAGCCTCGATCTTGCGGGCCAGTGCGGCAATTTCTTCGGCGGGCGCGCCGCCCTCGACCAGATCGGCCGCCGAAATCCGGTAGATGACCAGAAAGTCGGGGCCGCAACGTTCGCGCACCGCGCGCACGATCTCGACCGGGAATCGGTGGCGGTTCGCGGCGCTGCCGCCCCAGTCGTCTTGGCGCTTGTTGGTGTGGGTGACGGTGAATTCGTTGATCAGGTATCCCTCGGACCCCATGATCTCGACGCCATCAAAGCCTGCGGCCAGCGCATTGGCGGCCGCTACGGCAAAATCCTCGATGGTACGGAGAATGTCGGCTTCGGTCATTTCACGCGGGATGAAACGGTTGATCGGGGCGCGGATCGGCGACGGGGCCACACACCCTTCGATCTTGGCATAGCGCCCGGCGTGGAGGAGTTGCGCGCAGACCAGGCTGCCTTCGGCCTGCACCGCCTCGCAGATCGGGCGCAGGTCAAGCGCTTCTTCCGGGTCATCGATTCTCGGACCTTCTGGATCGAATATGCCCTCGGCATTGGGCGAAAACCCGCCGGTGACCAGAATCGCCGCCTCCCCCCGCGCACGCTCGGCGTAAAACGCGATCTGTTTGGCTATGCCGTCAGGCTCGGTTTCCAACCGCGTGTGCATCGACCCCATGATGACACGATTTCGCAATGTATGCTGGCCTGCGCGGATGGGCGAGAGCATGGTTTCAAAGCTTCCATCTGGTCTATTTTTCACTTTGGTTCTCCTCCTCAAAACTGCACTTGATCTACATTCTAACATTTGTTAGATTTTTGGAAAGAAGATTTTCGCTCATGGGGAGGAGCACCGATGCAATTCCAGCCTACAGACGATCAGAAGGCGTTTCGCGAGACCGCAAAGCGCTTCGCAACTGAAAGGCTTGCGCCCACATATCAAGAACGCGCCAGCGGCCATACATTCGACCGTGCGCTGATCAAGGAGATGGGCGCACTGGGGCTGATCGGGGCCGATCTGCCCGAGGAATTCGGGGGTCTCGGCGAAAGCTCTGTCACGTCAGGGCTGATCGTCGAAGAGATCGCCTATGCCGATTTCAACGCAAGTTACGTGCAGCTTCTGGGCTCTCTCATGGGCGGAATGGTTGCCAAACATGCCTCCAAGGACATCGCGTCGGAATGGGTGCCCAAGGTTGTTTCGGGTGATGCGGTCATTGGCCTGGGCCTGACAGAGCCGCGCGGCGGTTCGGATGCGGCGAACCTGATTCTGAGGGCCGAGAAATCCGGCAACGGCTGGCGGCTGAACGGTGAAAAGACATCCATGAGTTTTGCCAGTCAGGCGGATGCGGCGGTCGTCTTTGCCCGTACCGGCGATCCTGATGGCGGCTCACGCGGGGTCAGCGCCTTTTTCGTCGATCTGAACCAGGAAGGCATCAAGCGCACCCATTTTGACGACATCGGCACCAAGCCTGTCGGGCGCGGCTCGGTTTTCTTTGACGATGTTTTCGTGCCGGCTGAAAACATGATGGCGGAACAGGACCATGCCTTTGGCACGATCATGGCGGGCTTCGACTATTCCCGCGCACTGATCGGGCTGGAGTGCCTGGGGGCCGCGCAAGCGTCGGTGGATGAAACCTGGGCCTACGTTCAGGAGCGCGAGGCATTCGGAGCCCCGATCGTGCAGTATCAGGGTGTCAGCTTTCCCTTGGCCGAGGCCGAGACCCAACTGACCATGATGCGCCAGCTTTGCTATTACACGTTGGACCTGCGCGACCGTGGCCTGCCCCACACCTCTCAGGCCGCCATGTGCAAATGGTACCTGCCCAAAACCGCCTGCGAGATCCTGCACCAGTGCCTGATCCTGCACGGACATTACGGCTACACCACCGACCTGCCCCACCACCAGCGCTACAACGATGTGCTCGGCTTGCAGATCGGTGACGGCACCGCGCAGATCCAGAAGCTGGTGATCGCCCGCGAGAAGGTCGGTCGCATGGCGCTGCAGTATGACAAGAAGGCGAAGGGAGCCTCGAAATGAGCGACCCCATCCTCGTCACTTCCGAGGGCAACACCGGCATCATCGAACTGGCCCGCCCCGAGAAATTCAATTGCCTGTCACTTGAGGTGCATGAGCGTATTTCTGTCGCGCGTGCGGAATTCGAGGCGAACCCCGCTATTCGGGCGATCCTCATCCGGGCGCAGGGCAAGCACTTTTGCACCGGTGCCGATCTGGTGGAAGTGAAAGGTAAATTGAACGATCCCGCCGCGCTGGACCATTTCATCGCCTTTGGCATGAACAACCTGCGTGCGCTCGAAACCTCCTCCCTCCCTGTCGTGGTGGCAGTGCAGGGGTTGTGTCTGGCCGGCGGGATCGAACTGATGCTGGCATGCGATGTGTGTTTCGCGGCCGAAAGCGCCCAGTTTGGCGATCAGCACGCGCAATTCGGGCTGATTCCCGGTTGGGGTGGCTCGCAGCGGTTGACACGGTTGATGGGGCAGCGCAGGGCGCTCGACCTGATGTTCTCGGCCCGCTGGCTCAAGTCGGACGAGGCCAAAGAGGCCGGATTGGTCAACTACATCGTGCCGGATGCGGACCTGCACAAGTCTGCGCTGGAATACTGCGAGAAAATCGCCACCCGTTCACGTCCCGGCATCGCCGAGATGAAGCGGTTGGCGCGCGAAGGCGCGGACCTTGGTATCGACCAGCAGATGCGGCTTGAGCGCGATGCCGCCGTGCGCGCACTGCCCAGCGATGACGTGGCCGAGGGCCTCGATGCATTCGAGAACCGGCGCGCCCCCGAATTCAAGGCTTGAGGACGAAGCATGGATTTCATTTTGAACGACGAACAACGCCAGATTTACGACTATGGCGGCCAGCTGGCGCAGAAGTTCGACAACGATTACTGGCTGAGACACGCACGCAAGCACGAGTTTCCGCACGAAATGTTCCGCCAGATCGCCGATGACGGCTTCCTCGGCATCATGGTGCCCGAGGAATATGGCGGCGCGGGCCTTGGTATGACCGAAATGGCCCTGTTCATGGAGGGCACCGCCAATCACGGCATTCCTCTTTTGATGATGGTGGTCGGGCCGACCATGTCGCTGGCCCATATCGCCAGCCACGGGAGCGAGTTCCACAAGAAAGAACTGCTGCCGGCTGCCTGCCGCGGTGATATCCAGTTCTGTTTCGCGATCACCGAACCGGGGGCCGGGTCTAACACGATGAAGGCCACTACGCTGGCCAAGCGTCGAGGCAACCGGTTCAGCCTGTCGGGCGAAAAGACCTTCATCACCGGGGCCGAAGTGGCCGACTACTGCCTCGTGGTGGCGCGGACCAAACCGCATACCGAGGTCAGCCGCAAGACCGACGGCTTTACCCTGTTCGCCGTGGATCTGAAGAAAAAAGGCGTCGACAAGCAGCGGGTGAAGATCTCGATCCCCCTGCCCGAGGAGCAGTGGACACTGTTCTTCGACGATGTGGATCTCGGCCCCGAGGATGTGGTCGGCGAGGTGGACGAAGGGTTCTCGATCCTGTTCGACAGCCTCAACCCCGAGCGTATCATCCTGGCCGCCTTGTGCTGCGGCATCGGCCGGTTCGCCCTGAACAAGGGCGTGGCCTATGCCTCCGAGCGCAATGTGTTCGGCCAACCCATCGGTGCGCACCAGGGCGTGCAGCATCCGATGGCCAAGGCGCACACAGCGGTCGAGATGGCCAGTCTGATGACCCGGCGCGCGGCATGGGAGTTCGACAACAAGCTGCCTGCCGGTGCGTCGTCGAACATGGCGAAATATGCCGCCGCCGAAGCCGGGATCGAAGCGGTCGACGCGGCGCTTCAGGCGCATGGTGGATCGGGCTTTACCGAAGATACGGGACTTTACGAAATGTACCCGCTGGTCCGCCTGCTGCGCACAGCGCCGGTGAACCGCGAACTGTGCCTGAGCTTTATCGGCGAAAAGGTCATGGGCCTGCCACGATCCTATTGATCGCCACGGCTTGGAACGGAGAACGACATGCAATTTGGAATGCGCTTCCGGCGGGAGGATGCCGCCGACAAGGTAAATGATCGCTTCTGGCACGCGATCGAGGGCACGCCGCTCGACGAGGTGCGCCGTATTCAGGAAGAGCGGCTGCGTGACCAGATGGCCTATCTCAAGTCGAATTCGACCTTCTATCAGGAAAAGTTCGCCGACGCCGGTGTCGATTTCGACGAGATTCGCAGCATCGAAGACCTGCAGAAGCTGCCTTACACCTACAAGACCGAGATCCGCGAAAGCCTTGCTGCGGAACCGCCCTTCGGCAAGCACCGCGCGGCACCAATGTCGGACATCATCCAGATGCAGGCCTCGTCGGGCACCACCGGCAGCCCCTCGTATGTGGCCCTGACCGAATCCGACGCCGAAATGTGGCACGAGATGACGGCGCGCTGCTTCTTCGCCAACGGGGTGCGACCGGGCGATATGGTGTTGCACGCGTTTTCGCTGGCCAAGGGCTTTGTCGGCGGCATCCCGGTGATGCAGGGATTGCAGTACATGGGCACGATCGATGTGCCGGTGGGGGCGGATGGCGGTGCAGAACGTCTGCTGCGCGCCTGCGCAGACACGCGGCCGCGTTGCGTGGTCGGCGCTCCGAACTTTGTTCTGCACCTGGCCGAAAAGGCTCCCGAGGTGCTGGGATGCAAGGCCAGCGAACTGGGTATCGAGCGCGTGATCGTCGGCGGCGAACCCGGCGGCGGCATTCCCGCAATTCGGGCAAAGATCGAAAAGGCCTGGGGTGCGAAATGCACCGAGATGCTGGGCGGCACCGATCTGGGCGTGACATACTGGGCCGAGTGCGACGCCCAGTCGGGTATGCACATGGTCAACATGGACTATATCATCACCGAATTGCTCGACCCCGAAAGCGGCGAAATCATCCCCTGGGAAAAAGGTGCCGAGGGCGAGATGGTCTATACCGCGCTCGGCCGCCAGGCGAGCCCGCTCGTGCGGTTCCGGTCAGGCGATTATATCGAAGTGATCGATACCGAATGCTCCTGCGGCCGCACCGGGCCGAAGATCCGCTGTACCGGCCGGACCGACGACATGCTGATCGTCCGGGGGGCCAATGTCTTCCCGTCGGCGATCAACAGCGTCATTACCGAAATGGTGCCGGACACCAATGGCGTCATGCGCATCGTGGCCGATTTCGAGGGCCACACCACGCAGGGCGCGCTGACGGTGATTGTCGAACGCGGCCCCAATCGCGATCCGGCCGATGACGTCACCCTCAAAAAGAAAATCGAGCAGCGCCTGCGCGAATCCTTGGTCTTCAAGGCCGACGTTCACCTGGTTGCGGCCGACACTTTCGAAAAACCTGGCGCCGCCAAGGTCGCCTTCGTTCTCAGGAAATATCCAGACCTGCCATGACTAGAATGAAATCCCTTCTCGACACCGCGTCGGACGACTTCCGCGCCAACGACGTGTCTTACCGCGAAAAGGTCGATGAACTACATGCCCTCCGGCTCTTACAGCGCGTCGGCGGCCCCGAAATGGCGCGCAAACGTCATGTGGACAAAGGCAAAATCCTGCCGCGCGAACGGATCGAACGACTGATCGACCCGGGCACACCATTTCTGGAACTCGGCGAGTTGGCCGGACTGAATATGCACAAGGGAGTTCCACCCGGCGCCGGCATCATCACCGGTATTGGCGTGATCGAAGGCCGTCAGTGCATGATCATCGCCAATGATGCCACCGTAAAGGGCGGCACCTATTTCGGGATCACCTGCCGCAAACACGTCCGGGCACAGAAAATTGCCTGGAAAAACCGCCTGCCCGTCATCACCCTCGTGGACTCCGGCGGTGCCTTCCTGCCCGACCAGGCCAACCTTTTCCCCGACGAAGGCCAGTTCGGCTCCATCTTTCACCAACAGATCGGCATGTCTGGCGATGGTGTGCCGCAAATCGCCGTGGTCATGGGGCCCTGCACCGCGGGTGGTGCCTATATCCCCGCGCTCTGTGACGAAGTGGTGATCGTGCGCGGTCAGGGCTTTATGTATCTAGGCGGACCGGAATTGACCTTTGCCGCAACCGGCGAAAAGGTCGAAGCCGAAGAACTGGGTGGCGGCAAGATGCATTCGTCCGTCTCCGGTGTGACAGACCATTTGGCCGAAGATGACGCCCACGCTCTGGCCATCACGCGCGAAATTGTCAGCCATCTTGGCGAAAAACCCCAACCCCGCAAGACGCCCGAAACGCCCCGTGCGCCCGCCTACCCGGTCGAAGAGATTTATGGACTCATCAGCCGCGACCCCAAGGTGCCGACCGACAACCGCGAAATCGTGGCTCGGTTGGTCGATGAGAGCGATTTTCACGAATTCAAACCGCTTTATGGCGACACGATCATGACCGGCTGGGGCCGCATCCACGGCCACGAGGTCGGTATTCTCGCAAATACAGGCGTGCTTTTCGTCGAAGCCGCACTGAAGGCCACGCATTTCATCAATCTCTGCGTCCAGCGTGATATTCCGCTGCTGTTCCTGGCCGATGTGAACGGCTTCATGGTGGGCCGCGAGGTCGAGCAGATGGGCATTGCCAAGGCTGGCGCCAAGATGATCACGGCCATGTCTTCGGCCCGGGTGCCGAAATTCACCATTATCACCGGCGGCTCCTATGGGGCGGGATACCTGGCCATGCTGGGCCGCCCGTTCCAGCCGGACGCAATGTTTGCCTGGCCGACGGGACGGTCGGCGATCATGGGGCCGGAACAGGCCGCCAGCGTGCTGGCTCAGGTCCGCGCGCAGATCAACGAACGCGAAGGCAAAAGCTGGACCCCCGAGGAGGAGGAAGCCTTCAAGGCACCGATCCGCAAGGAATACGAAGATTTTCAGGGAGCCTATAATTTTGCTTCCAACCTTTGGATCGACAGCGTGATCGAGCCCTGTGAGACCCGTGATGTCATGGCGCTGATGCTGGATGTGACATCGCGCAGACCCAAGGTCGATACCAAATTCGGCGTGTTCAGGATGTGAGGAGCGAACCGTGAAAATCAAGACGCTTCTGATCGCCAACCGCGGCGAAATTGCCTGCCGGATCGCGCGCACTGCGCGGGCCAGCGGTATCATTCCCGTCGGCGTGCATTCGCAGGCCGACGCCAATGCCCTGCATGTCCGCGAGATTGGCAAATCTGTCTGTATCGGCGCCGGACCTGCATCCGAGAGCTATCTGAAAATCGACGCGGTGATTGCCGCTGCGCAATCAGTGGGCGCGGATGCGATCCATCCCGGTTATGGCTTTCTGGCCGAAAACCCCGATTTTGCTCGTTCGGTCGAAGCCGCCGGCATGATCTTCATGGGGCCGACGCCTGAAACGCTTGAACGTTTCGGCGACAAGGCCAGCGCCAAAGAGGCCGCCGTGGCGGCCAGCGTCCCGGTGATTTCGGGCGCCGAAGGTGCGCGGTCCGATCCCGAGCAGATTGCCGAGGAGGTGCGCCAAATGGGCCTGCCGGTGCTGCTCAAGGCGGTCGGCGGCGGTGGTGGGCGCGGACAACGGCTCGTCACTGACGAAACCACGCTGGTCGAGGACATCGAAGGCGCGCTGCGCGAAGCAAAATCCACCTTCGGCTCCGAAGGGCTGCTGTTGGAGCGTTTCCTGCCCGAGGCGCGCCATGTTGAAGTGCAGATCGCAGGTGACGGCAAAGGCCATGTGGTGCATCTGTTCGAACGCGATTGCACGCTTCAGCGCCGCCACCAGAAGGTCATCGAGGAAGCCCCGGCCTGGGGTCTGCCCCGAACGCTTCTGGACGACATCGCACGCGACGCGGTGCGCTTGGGCGAAACGCTGGACTATCGCGGGCTGGGCACGGTCGAATTTCTGGTCGCGGGTGGCGAGTATTTCTTCCTTGAGGTGAACCCGCGCATTCAGGTGGAACATCCCGTCACCGAAGCGATCACCGGGCTGGACCTTGTCGCGCTTCACCTGCGGATTGCCGAAGGCGCGGGCCTTGGACTGGTGCAGGACGATCTGACGATCAACGGCCACGCGGTCGAGGCGCGGCTTTACGCCGAAGATCCGGCGATGCAATTCGCCCCGTCGACGGGCACGCTCTCCACGCTCAGCCTGCCATCGGGCCTGCGCATCGACAGCGGCGTCGAAGAAGGCGATGCCGTCACGCCCTACTACGACCCGATGATCGCCAAGCTGATCGTGCACGCGCCCGACCGGGAAACCGCATTGGCACGTCTGGCCACGGCGCTTGATCATGTCGCGGTCGAAGGTGTCGAGACCAATCGCGCCTTTCTAACGGCGCTGGCGCGAAACCATGAATTCGAACGGATGCAGGTGCATACCCGCTGGATCGACGGCAGGCTGGATGAGCTGACACAGGCACCCGGCCTGACCCGCCCCGATCTGTGGAAGGCGACCGCTGCCATTCTCTTCGTGACCCAGTCGCGCAGCGACACAAACGCCAATCCCTGGACCAACCGTGATGCCTTTACCGGCTGGCGGCTTGGACTGGGCGGCGATGCGATTGAAGCGGGGCAGCGCGTGACGCTTACCGATTCTGACGAGGTATCCGAAGAACTGCGCGTCAGTCCTGTCAAACCGGGTGCCAAGTACACCATCCATTCGGAGAAAGGCGAGGCGCTGATACTGTCGGCACGTGAACTGACCCCGGGCCGTTGGCGTGTCGGCGAAGGCGACACCGTCCATCTGATCGACGCGCGCCTGCACGCGGGCGTGATCGAACTGGATACGCCCGAAGGCCGCCTGGTATTTCGGCCCGCCGCGCCCCTTGCCTTTGCCGGCGACAATGCCGCGGCGGATCGCGCCGTGACCTCTCCGCTGACCGGCATGATTGTCGAAATCAAGGTCTCCGATGGTCAGAGCGTGGCCGAAGGCGACGTGGTCGCGGTCATGGAATCCATGAAACTCGAAATCTCGATCCGGGCGGCCGCGGCCGGGATCGCCAGCAATATATCCGTCTCGAATGGGGACATGGTCGATCGCGGCCAGGTCATCGCCGAGATCCTGCCATCCGAGGAGTGATGAAATGAGCGACTTTCCCAAATTCGTAGAATTTCGTGAAGAAGGCCCGCGTGAGGGTTTTCAGATCGAAAAGAAGATTTACCCGATCGAAGAGCGGATCGAACTGATCGACATGCTCAGCGAAACCGGCTTGAAACGCATTCAGGTCGGCAGCTTTGTCAGCCCGAAATACGTTCCTCAGATGGCGGACACCGGCGAGTTGTTCCAGCGTATCAAGCGCAAACCGGGCGTGAACTACACATCGCTGTGGCTGAACGACAAAGGGTTTCGCAAGGCCCTGACCGCGCATGAGGTCGATATCGACCCGCGTCTGCTGTTCTATCCTTCCGAAGCATTCGCCCAATCGAACAACAATTGTTCCTCGGCCGAGATGCGGGAAAAACAACGTGACTGGGTCCGTCTTTACAAGGAAGAGGGATATACCGTCGACGCGGCCTATGTGATGACCGCCTTCGGCTGCAACCTCGAGGGCCCCATCCCCCAAGAACGCATCTTGGACGATTTCCGCTTTATCCTTCAGCTATGCGAAGAAGAGAACATCCCCGTGCCGATCCTCGTGGTCGCCGACACCATGGGTTGGGGAAACCCCGAGGCGGTCAAACGGATGATCGGCGCCCTGCGCGAATTGGCGCCCGAGGCGCGCATCGGTATGCACATCCATGACACACGTGGGCTGGGGATCGCCAACGTTTATGCGGCCCTGTCGATGGGCGTGGACATGTTCGAAAGCTCCGTCGCCGGTCTTGGCGGCTGTCCTTTCGCGGGCCACGGCCACGCGCGCGCCGCAGGAAATGTCTGCACCGAGGATTCAGTGTTCCTGTGTCACGAGCTCGGCATCGAAACCGGCATTGATCTGGACAAGCTGATCGCAGCGGCGGTCAAAGCAGAAGAGATCATCGGTGTGCCGCTCATGGGCCGGGTCATGCACACCGGCGGGTTGGACAAATACCGCAAGTCACGCTGAGGGAGCAAGAAGATGACAAAAGCACTTGACGGAAAGGTCGTTCTGGTCACCGGGGCCGGCGGTGGGATCGGGCGTGATATCGCCTTGATGGCAGCCGCAGAAGGCGCCGCCGTGGTGGTCAATGATCTGGGCGCATCCCTGAAAGGCACCGGTCAGACAGAAACTGCGGCGCAGAAAGTCGTCGAAGAGATCAAGGCGGCGGGCGGCGATGCGATCGCCGATGGCGGCAACGTCACCGATCCGGACGCCGCGCGCGCGATGATCGAGGCGGGTGTCAAGGAATTCGGCCGCATCGACGCGGTGGTGAACAACGCCGGCATCCTGCGCGACGGGTTCTTCCACAAAATGACCTACGAGGATTTCGACGCGGTGGTGAAGGTCCATCTCTATGGCGCCTTCAACACCAGCCGCGCGGCGGCCGATTATTTCCGCGAGCAAGAGGGCGGTGCTCTGGTGCACATGACCTCGACCTCGGGGCTGATCGGCAATCTGGCGCAGGCGAATTATTCGGCGGCAAAGCTGGGCATCGCGGCCTTCTCGAAATCGGTAGCGCTCGACCTGAAACGCTGGAACGTGCGGTCAAACTGCATCGCGCCCTTCGCCTGGAGCCGGATGATCTCGTCTATCAAGACAGACACCCCGGAACAGGTGGCACGGGTCGAAAAGATCAAGGAGATGACACCGGCCAAGGTTGCACCGATGGCCTGTTTCCTGATGAGCGACCGCGCGGCTGACGTGTCAGGACAAATCTTTGCGGTTCGCAAGAACGAGATCTTCCTGTTCAACCAGCCCCGCCCGGTGCGGTCGGTTCATTCCGATGATGGCTGGACCGCCGATGAAATCGCCGAGCGCGCCATTCCCGCGCTCAAATCACAGTTCACGCCGCTCGAAGTTTCGGCGGATGTCTTTTCGTGGGATCCGGTTTGATGGGAAAACGCAAAGAAAAAATCAGCTCCGACATTGCCTGGAGCACCTCTGACAAGATCAGCGTGCGTGGGCTCGATCTGCCCAACGAGATCCTGGGCCACATGAACCTCGGCGATCTGGCGTTTCTGCAGTTGACGGGTCGCAAGGCCACGCCCGAGGAAAGCCGCGTCTTTAACGCTATCGTCATTACCTTGGTCGAACATGGTATCACGCCCTCGGCCCTGGCGGCGCGGATGACCTATATGGGGGCGCCGGAATCGCTTCAGGCGGCTGTGGCGGCTGGCTTGTGCGGGCTGGGCACCGTCTTTGTCGGTTCTATGGAGGGTGCCTCGAAGATGCTTTACGAGGCACTGCCACAGGACAAGTTGGGCACCGGTGTCGATCTGGATGCGCTGGCCGTCGAGACGGTGGAAAAATTCCGCGCCCGCAAGATGATCGTGCCGGGGCTGGGCCATCCGGTGCACAAGCCGGTCGATCCGCGCACACCTCGCCTGTTCCAGATCGCTGCCGAGAACGGCAAGTCCGGTGAATACATCGAGTTGATCCAGAAAATTCAGGCCGTTGCCGAAGAAAAATCGGGTAAGATGCTGCCGATCAACGCCACCGGGGCGATCGGAGCGATCTGCTGTGAATTTGGCTTCCCCTGGAAGATCGTGCGGGGCTTTGGCGTCATGGCACGCGCCATCGGTCTGGTCGGTCATATCCTCGAAGAGAGCGAAAACCCGATTTCCTATGAGCTTTGGCAGCGTGCCGAGCAGGAAATTCTTGAAACGTCGGGTCCGGGAGCGAAGTAACCGATGCAGACGTCAGCCCCAGACACTCACACCGATCTGCGCGACGCCTTGCGCGCACTTTGCGCGCAGTTTCCGCCAGAGTATCATCGCAAGTTCGGCGAAGACGAAACCTACCCCGAGGAATTCGTCGATGCGCTGACCCGCGAGGGCTGGCTTGCCGCGATGATCCCAGAGGAATACGGTGGCTCGGGTCTGGGGTTGACCGAAGCCTCGATCATCATGGAGGAGGTGAACCGCTGCGGCGGAAACGCGGGCCATTGCCACGGGCAGATGTATAACATGGGCACGCTGCTGCGGCATGGTTCGGATGAGCAAAAGCAGAAATACCTGCCCGGCATCGCCAGCGGCGCGTTGCGCCTGCAATCCATGGCCGTGACCGAACCGACAACCGGGACCGACACCACCAAACTGAAGACCACCGCGGTCAAGAAAGGTGACCGGTATGAGATCAATGGCCAGAAGGTCTGGATCAGCCGTATCCAGCATTCCGACCTGATGATCCTGCTGGCACGCACCACGCCGCTGAGCGAGGTCAAGAAAAAGTCGCAGGGCCTGTCGATCTTTATGGTCGATCTGAAAGAGGCTATCGGCAACGGGATGGAGGTCCGCCCCATCGCCAATATGCCCGGCCACGAAACCAATGAAGTGTTTTTCGACAACCTGGAAATCCCCGCCGAGAACCTGATCGGCACCGAGGGGCGCGGGTTTTACCATATTCTTGACGGGTTGAACGCCGAACGGACCCTGATTGCGGCGGAATGTATCGGTGATGGATACTGGTTCGTCGACAAAGCCCGCGCCTATGCCGGTGACCGCGTGGTCTTTGACCGTCCCATCGGCCAGAACCAAGGCGTGCAATTCCCTATCGCCAGGTCTTATGTGAACATCGAGGCCGCCAATCTGATGCGCTTTGAAGCCTGCAGGCGGTTCGATGCTGGGCTGGATTGCGGAGCACAGGCGAATATGGCTAAGCTGCTGGCTTCGGAGGCCAGCTGGGAAGCGGCCAATGCCTGCATTCAGACCCATGGCGGCTTCGGTTTCGCACGGGAATACGATGTCGAGCGCAAGTTCCGCGAGGCGCGCCTCTATCAGGTCGCCCCGATCTCGACCAACCTGATCCTGTCATATGTCGGAGAACATATCCTCGGCATGCCAAGATCGTTCTGAAGGCTAGGATTATGGGTGAGATCGACCTTGACGCGCTGGCGCCCTGGCTGGGACGCACCGAGACTAAGGAAGATGTTCTGACGCACGGGCTGATCGACAAATTCCGCGCCACGCTCGGTCCGCATCTTTGGGATGGAGCGGGCGATGTCCCGCTGGGAATTCATTGGTGCCTTGCCCTTGATACCGTGCCAGCGACCGCCCTGTCAGAAGACGGCCATGCCGCGAGGGGTGGATTTCTGCCCCCTGTTCCGCTGCCCGCCCGCATGTGGGCTGGCGGCGATGTTACGCATATCGCGCCGCTGAAAATCGGCGAAACCATCACCCGACGCTCTTCGATCAGGGATATTGTGGCCAAGCAGGGCCGTAGTGGACCATTGGTCTTTGTGACCGTCGAACATGAGTATCTGAGTGGCAACCGGCTTTGTATCCGGGAGCAGCAAACGATCGTTTATCGTGAGATTTCCGCCCCCCGCACGGGCGAGAGCGCACCTGACGCGGGTGACCCCACCACGCTCAGATCGACCCTGACACCGGATCCTGTTCTGCTGTTTAGCTATTCGGCGCTGACGTTCAATGCCCATCGCATTCACTATGACCACATCTACGCCACCGAAACCGAAGCCTATTCCGGGCTTGTTGTCCATGGCCCCTTGCAAGCCACGCTACTTCTGAATCTGGCGGCGGATGCGTTGAAAACATCGCCTCACCGGTTTTCTTTTCGCGGACTCGCGCCACTCACCCTGCCCTGCGAATTGCAACTGCACAATGAAGAGACCGGCACCTCCGGGACAGTCTGGTGTCAGGATCAAAACGGTCTTCGAAGCTTTTCCGCAGAGTACGCGGCTGTCTGATCGTTTTTCTTCGGTAGCGAATTCAATTGTTGACCAAATTTTCTAACATCTGTTAGGAATGGCGGAGAAACTTGGTAAATAAACCAGGCAAACCTCTGAATTTAGAGGTGGGAGGAGGAACAATGCGAGGAAAACTCGTAACCAACGAAAAACCGTGCGGTCAGGCTATGCGCGCCTCCATGAGGTGTGGGGCAAAAGCACGGGCCGCAACATGACCACGAATAACGGGCACGTATCCTCACCGCTTGCGGTGCGTGGTGCAACTTTGAAATTTGGCGGTGTGACCGCGCTCGACGATGTGAGCATTTCTGTGGCCGACGATGAATTGCTTGCAATTATCGGACCGAACGGAGCCGGAAAAACATCACTTCTGAACGTGACTGCGGGCTTCTACCGTCCGCAGAAGGGCCGTGTCGAATTGTCCGGGCAGGACGTGACCGGCCTGCGTGTTGACCAGATCGCCCGGCGCGGTCTGGCGCGGACGTTTCAGGGCACCCATCTTTTTGCCGGGCAGACGGTGGTGGAAAACATTATGATCGGCCGCCACATGCTGATGAAATCGAATGTAGTCCAGGCCTTTTTCCAGTTCGGTCCCGTGATGCGCGAGGAATCGGAACATCGTGAAGCCGCAGAGGAGATCATCGATTTTCTCGAGATCGAGGCAATCCGCAACCGGCCCGTGGGCACGTTGGGGTATGGGTTGCGCAAGCGTGTCGATCTGGGCCGTGCATTGGCGCAGGAACCGTCGATCCTGCTGATGGATGAACCGATGGCCGGCATGAACTCGGAGGAAAAAGAAGACCTGGCGCGCTTCATTCTCGATGTGCGCGAGGCGCGCAAGATTCCGGTAGTTCTGGTGGAGCACGACATGGGCGTCGTGATGGACCTTGCCGACCGGATCGTGGTGCTGGATTTCGGGCGGGTCATCGCCGAAGGCACCCCGGAAGAAATCCAGAAGGACCCGGCTGTCATAAAGGCATATCTGGGGTAGCGGCATGGTCAAACAACGGACAGCAATGGTCTTTTCGGACCCAGCAGTGACACATAGCGAAACCCTGCCGCAGGTTTTGCTCGCGCGAGCGACATCCACACCGACCAACCTCGCCGAACGGCACAAGCGCCTGGGCATCTGGCGTGAATTCACCTGGGCCGATGTTCTTGACAGGGTTCGCGCCCTGGCTCTCGGGTTGGAGAACCTGGGCTTGTCGGCTGGCGAATCCGTCATGATGATTGGCGAAAACGAACCCGAACATTTCTGGGCTGAATACGCCGTCCAGTCGTTAGGCGGCAAAGTCCTGTCTGTCTATCCGGATCAAAACGCTGAAGAGATTCTGTATCTGGCCGAAGACTCGCAAACGCGGATTTTTCTGGCGCAGGATCAGGAGCAGGTCGATAAATGCATCGAGATTGCGGGCAAGTACTCGGGCGCCCTGGCGGTCGTTTACTGGGACGATTCCGGTCTGTGGGGCTATGATCATCCCCTGTTGCATTCGTTTGAAAGTGTGAGCGCGGCAGGGCGTCAGATCCACGCCAAGGAACCCGCCAGATTTGAAGAACACGTAAAACGTGGACGGGCGGACGATACCGCCTTGCTGTCCTATACCTCGGGTACCACGGGAAAACCCAAGGGCGTTGTCATCAGCCATCGCTACCTGTTCGACAATTGCTCGCGGGTGATGGGGGCAATCGAAATCGCGCCGGGCACCGAATACCTGACCTACATTTCGCCGGCCTGGGTCACGGAACAGATTTTCGGCCTGTCGATCGGTTTGATCGCGCCCATGGTCGTCAATTTCCCCGAAGGCCCTGAAGACGTACTGACCAACATTCGCGAACTGGCGGTCGACGCACTGGTGTTCAGCCCGCGCCAGTGGGAAAATCTCGCCTCCATCGTTCAGGCCCGGATGCTGGGGGCGGGCAAAATCCGCAATGCGATGTACAACTGGGGCATGAAGGTCGGCCACGACGTTTATGTGGAACGGCTGGAGGGGCGTAGCCCCAGCCTTGCCGCACGCCTGCAGCTTCCCTTTGCCGAAGCTCTGGTGCTGCATCACCTGCGCGACAATCTTGGCCTTGGTAAGGCCAAAAACGCAATGAGCGGCGGCGCCCTGATGGCACCTGACGTCTTTCGTATGTTCCACGCGATGGGGGTTAAGCTGCGCAACGTGTATGGCGCGACCGAAATCGGCCTTCTGACCGCGCATGTCGGCGAAAGCTATCAGCTGGAAACCAGCGGCAGCTGGATGCAAAGCAACACGAACTACGGCGAACCGCTGGAATACAGGGTCTCGGACGAAGGGGAGCTTCAGGTGCGTGGCGGATCGGGCTTCGGTGGCTATCACGGCAAGCCCGAAAAGACCGCAGAGGAATTGACCGAAGACGGTTGGTACAAGACCGGTGACGCGGTGTCGATGACCGACGACGGCGAGCTTTTGTTCTTTGACCGTGTCAAGGATATGCGCCGCCTGGCAAATGGGCACAGCTATCCGCCGCAATTCATCGAAACGCGGTTGCGGTATAGCCCCTTCATCAAGGATCTCATGACCTTGGGCGACGAAACCCGGAGCTTCGTCAGCGCGCTTATCAATATCGATATGGAAGTTCTCGGGCGTTGGGCGGAAGAGAACAAGATCAGCTTTTCGACCTACACCGATCTCTCGCAGAAACCCGAAGTTCTGGACCTTATCAAAGGCGAAGTGGCGCGCATCAATGCGCTCCTGCCCGAAGGCTCGCGCGTGGCACGTTTTGCGAATTTTCCCAAGGAACTCGACCCGGATGAAGGCGAGTTGACCCGCAGCCGAAAGCTTCGCCGGGCCTTTCTGGAGGAACGGTATGCCAAGCTCGTCGAGGCGATCTATGCTGGCGATGACGAGACAGATCTCGAAATCGCTGTGACCTATCAGGACGGCCGTCAAGGCGTTCTCAAGACCACGGTTCGCGTGTCGGATGTTGAAAACGCATCGAAGGCTGCCAAGCGGCAGTCCAAATCTTAAAGGAGGTCGGCGACAATGGTCTATTTCATCAATGACATCATTACCGGGGCTTTGATCGGCCTTCTGTATTCGCTGGTGGCCATGGGCTTTGTTGTGATTTACCGCGCCAGCAAGGTGTTCAACTTCGCGCAGGGCGAGCTTGTGATCATCGGCGGGTTCATCGTCTGGTTCACAACGATGCAAGCGGGGCTTAGCCTTTGGTTGTCGATACCCCTTTCGCTGGTTCTGGCCGGGCTGGTCGGGTACGCAATCGAACGGATTTTCCTGACAAAGCTGATCGGTGAATCGGTTTTCTCGATGGTCATGGTCACCGTCGGCCTTTTGATCCTGCTGCGCGGTTTGGTGCTGCTTGTGTTCGGTCCCGCGGTAAGACCCTTCCCGATCATTTTTCCGCTGAAACCCTTGTTCCTCGGCGATATGTTGATCCCGATGAACCTCCTGATAGGTGGGATCATCACCATTGTCGCGGCCGTCGGCCTGTCGTGGTTCTTCAACCGGACCCGGTCCGGCCTCCGTATGACCGCTGTGGCGGAGGACCACGTCGTAGCTTCCTCGATGGGCATTTCGGTGAAAGGCTCGATTGCCGTTGCCTGGGTTCTCGGGGCAATCCTGTCCACAATTGGTGCGATGATCTTTCTCAGCGGCAAATCGCTGACCTTCCTGGCCTCGGATATCGGGTTCGCGGCCCTGCCGGTGGCGCTCTTTGCCGGGCTGGAATCCATCGGCGGGCTTATCTTGGCAGGAATAATCATCGGCATCGCGCAGAGCTTGACCACCAACTACCTTGATCCGTTGATCGGTGGCTCGCTCGGCAGTGTCGTTCCATATATCATAATGCTTGCCATTCTGCTGATCCGGCCGACCGGCCTGTTCGGCTGGCGCACAATCGAACGGGTGTAATCCATGGATCCTTCTGGCGTATTCCCGACAAGCTATCGCAGTGACAGACGTTTGATCCGAACGCGCTGGCAGTTTCTGGCCCTCGTCGTATTCATGGCTCTACTGCTGTTGGCGCCTTACCTGGTGAGCAGCCGTATCATCGCTATCCTGAATATGATGATGATCAGCGCCGTCATCGCCGTCGGGCTTCAGATCTGCACCGGCTATGCGGGCCAGATCAACCTGGGTCAGGCGGCGTTCATGGGGGTCGGCGCCTATACGGCCTCGATACTGGCCTCGAAGACCGGCCTTACGTTTCTGCTGACCATTCCTCTGGCCGGGCTCTCGGCTGCGCTGTTCGGCTTTCTCTTTGGCTTGACCGCGGCGCGGATCAAGGGGTTCTATCTGGCACTGACCACGATTGCAGCTCAGTTCCTGTTCCACTTTGCCGTATTGAACCTGCCGTCAACCTGGCTGGGTGGGTCGAACGGTATCACCGTGCCCCCGGCCGAGCTTTTCGGGCTGCGATTTGTCAGCGAATCTTCGCAGTTCTATCTGAATTTCGCCGTGACCGCGATCATGGTGGCGGGCGCGTTCGGGATCGTTCGGTCACGCTTCGGCCGTGCCTTCGTGGCGGTCAGGGATGATGACGTGGCCGCGGGTATAATGGGGATCAATGTCGCGGCCACAAAGGCAAATGCCTTCCTGATCGGCGCTTTCTATGCGGGCGTCGGCGGGGCGCTTTGGGCCTATCTGATCCGCTTCGTGGGGGTAGACCAGTTCACCCTGTTTCACTCGATCTTCTTCGTCGCGATGATCATCGTCGGCGGGATGGGTTCAATCGTGGGGGCCCTGATCGGCGTCTTCATTATCCGCATCATCCAGGAAATTATCGCGACGGTCGGCCCCAATATCGCCGACTCGGTATCATTCCTTGGCGGTGACATCGTGTTCGCTGGCATGAATGTCGTTCTTGGCGGCGTGATCGCATTGTTTATGATCCTCGAACCCAAGGGGCTGATGCACCGCTGGAACATCCTGAAGTCGTCATACCGTATCTGGCCGTTTCCTTACTGAGAAATAGAGCGGCTCTAAACCTGGGAGGAAGAATATGACTTACCAATCGAATCGAGGTCTTCGCGGCTTACTGGCAGCGGCTGCCTTGGCGGCCGCGGCGACCATGCCTTTGAAGGCGCAGGCCGAAGAGACCTATAATCTCGCCCTGCTGTCGGACTTTTCCGGCCCTTATGCTGACATCATGCCCATCCTGGCAGGCGGACGCGAAGCTGTGTTCACCTGGTGGAATGAAACCCGCGGCAAGGAACTTGGCGTCACGCTGAACTACAAAAACTACGAAACCCGCTATGACGCGGCACAGGTGGCAAGTCTCTGGCCCGGGATCAAATCGGAACTGGACCCGATTGCGGTTGTCGGCCTCGGCGGGCCTGACGTCGCGGCCCTTTCCGAACGCCTGCCGGAAGACAAAATCCCGATGTTCATGGCCACAGCGGCCTACGGTTTTGCCTGGCAACCGGATGCCTGGATTTTCAACCCACGCCCGACCTATTCGCACGAAAGTGTCGGCTTTCTGAACTGGATGCGTGAACAGCGCGGAGGAGACGAACCGCTCAAGGTTGCGATCCTCGCCTCCGAAGCATCGCCTGCCTATGTCGACATGGCAAAGGGCCTTGAACTCTATGCCGAAGAGCACCCCGAGGAGATCGACCTCGTCGAGGTCATCTATACCGAAGTTCAACCCACCGATCTGACGGGGCAAATGCGCCGCGTTGTACGAGCCGGGGCCGAGGCGCTGGTAATCCAAACTAACACCTCTATCGTGGTTGCCGCGAAACGTGGGCTGCAGGCCAACGGGGCGAACATCCCGATCATGATGAGTTCGCATAACGGGCTTCCAGCCTCGGGTGGCGCGCTTGGCGGGCTTGAGCAAATGGAGGGGGACTTTGAAGCCTACGGCATGGCGATTGCGGCCGATGAGGACACTCCCGCGCGACAATTCTACGAGACATTGGTTGCCGATTACGGACTCGAAGCACCTTGGAACGTCGTGACCGCAATGGGCGTATCTCAGGGTCTCTATACCGTGACCGTGATCGATCACGCGATCGAGGCGAACGGCGCCGAGGGCCTGACCGGAGAGATGGTACGTGAGGCGCTTTTTGCCAAACCGATCACCACCGAAGAAACCCATGGGTTCCTGCCGACCTTGTCCTTTACGCCAGAAGCACCGTTCCCATTGGAAGGCCTCAAAGTGAATGTGGGCACCGTCAAAGATGGGAAAATCACCATCGCGGCAACGGGTGTCGACGTTCCGCAAGTTGAGAAATGGTGAATTAATCCGGGCGCCGCAGTCGCGGCGCCCGTTCTGATCCTTAGCCCCGGGCAATATGACCATGCTGGAACTCAACAACGTAGAGGTGACATATTCCGACGTCATCCTGGCGCTCAAAGGCGTGTCCATGACAGTCCGTGCGGGACAATGTGTTGCTCTGCTCGGTGGCAATGGCGCAGGAAAAAGCACGACGCTTAAAGCCATCTCGGGAACGCTCAAATCCGAGGATGGAACCGTTTCGGCGGGGTCCATCGTTCTGGACGGAACTCCCATTCAGAACATGGAAGCCTCGGAAGTCGTGAAGAACGGTCTCATCCATGTGATGGAAGGGCGGCGCGTTTTGCGGCATCTGACGTCAGAGCAAAACCTGATCGTCGGCGGGCACATGGTGCCCAACTCCGCCGAGCTGAAAAAGCGCCTGGACCATGTTTACACCTTGATGCCCCGGCTTGCGGACCTGCGCAACCGCACCTCTGGCTTCATGTCTGGTGGCGAACAACAACTGCTGCTGATCGGCCGGGCCATGATGGCCAGCCCCAAGATCATCGCGATCGACGAACCGTCGTTGGGATTGGCCCCGATGATGATCCGGGATGTTTATGAAGTGCTCAAGCAGCTCAAGTCAGAAGGCACGACCTTCTTCCTGGTCGAACAAAACAGCGCCGCGGCGCTATCGATCGCCGACTATGCCTATGTGATGGAGAACGGCCGGATCGTGATGGACGGCCCTGCCGACAAGCTTGCTGACAACGAGGACATCAAGGAATTCTATCTCGGCGTCACCGCATCGGGCGAGCGCAAAAGCTATCGAGATATCAAACACTATCGCCGCCGGAAGAGATGGCTGGGATAGAAAGGAACGAAGATGAGTAACCTGCTTTCCATCAAAGGTCGTACCGCATTTGTAACCGGAGCGGGGCAAGGCGTTGGTCGGCAAGCCGCGCTTTATCTGGCGGAACACGGAGCCGGTGCCATCGTTGTCAACGATTTTCACGCCGAACGGGCCGAAAGCGTTGCCGCGGAAGTGGAGGCAGCGGGTGCAAAGGCTCTGCCACTCGCCTTCGACGTCTCGGATTTCGACGCGGTTGGCGCGGCGTTTGCCGAAACGCAGACCACATTTGGCGGCGTGGATATTCTGGTCAACAATGCGGGCAACGCCGGGCCGACATCGCGGCTCGACGATCTGGTCCCTTTTTGGGAATCCGATCCCGACGAATGGCGCCGCTGGATGGCCACCAATTTCGATGGGGTGCTGAACTGCACCCGTCACGCCATGCCGTTGATGGTTAACAGTGGCTATGGGCGCATTGTGACCGTCATTTCCGACGCCGGCCGTGTCGGTGAACCGCATCTGGCGGTTTATTCCGGGGCCAAGGCCGGTGCGGCCGGCTTCATGCGGGCAATTGCAAAGGCCGGCGGCCGGTTCGGGATCACCGCGAATTGCGTCGCCTTGGGGGGCACAAGAACTCCGGCTGTCGCCGACCTGATCCCGGATGCAGAGACCGAGAAGCGGGCATTGTCGCAGTACGTGATCCGCCGTCTGGGCGAGCCGGAAGACCCCGCCGGAATGATCCTGTTCCTCTGCTCGGATGCTGCCAGCTGGATCACCGGTCAAACCTATCCGGTGAATGGCGGGTATTCTTTTGCCTGCTAGAGCCGCCATCGGACGGCTGCCGCCTCTAGTTGGAGCTGTCCGAAAAAACGCTGTCATTATCTGCCCCGAGCTCGGGGGGCAGATCCGGTATCGCGGTTTCGAAACCATCGAATTTCAACGGCTGGACAATAAAAGTCTCGGCCTTGCCGCCGTCATGCGTAATCTTGCGCAGCAGCTGGCGCGCACGCACATGGGGGTCGTCCAACGTTTCGACCAGGGAATTGACCGGACCCCATGGCACCCCCGCCTTATCCAGAAGGTCGCCCCATTCGGCGCGCGTCTTGTTGACCAAAATCGCCGCGATTTCTTCGCGCAGCGCGGCCTTGCGGGCGACACGGTCGCGGCCTGTCAACGGCGCAAGATCCGCCCTGTTGATCACATCGCAGAACGGTTTCCAGAACCAGTCCTCATGCGCGATGGACAAGGTCAAGAGCTTGCCGTCTTTGCAGGTGAACACGCCATAGCCCGGCTCGGCGATAAATTCGCCCAGCGGTGTTCCATTGGCGGCGGGAACGAGGAATGCGGTCAACATCGAAACCACCGCATCCGACATGGACACGTCCACGTAACGCCCCTGCCCTGTGCGCTGGCTCGACACCACCGCCGACAGGATTGCGATCGCCGCGAACAACGCCGCGCCAACATCCGCAAGGGGGATCGGCGGCACAGGGCCGGGCTGCTTTGCATCGGCCTGATCGGCCAGCAAACCGCCAACCCCTTCATAGCTCAGGTCATGGCCAGCCCTGTCACGATAGGGGCCGTCCTGCCCGTAACCCGAAATCGATACATAAACCAGCCGCGAGTTGACACGACGCATGTCCTCGAAACCGGCACCCAAGGCCGCAAGCTTGCCAGGGCGGAACCCTTCGACGATGACATCCGATTCCTTGGCCAGTTCGCGAAACCGTGCCAGCCCCTCGGCCGATTTCAGATCCAACGCAACGCTGCGCTTGCCTCGGTTCAGTGCCCGGAACAAGGGCGGAAATTGCCGGGCCGGATCGCCGACACCCGGTCGTTCGATCATGATCACCTCGGCTCCCATGTCGGACAACAGCATTGTGGCATAGGGACCGGGAAACTGTTCGGCAAGGCTGAGAATTTTCAGGCCGGCCAGGGGTGTAGTGCTCATATCAATCTCCAGCTCTTTTGTTTTCCACGTGCGGGTCCGCCCGAGTGCAGCGCAAATCGCCGCAAAAGACAAGGCGAAAAACCAATAATATGTATAATTATCAGGAGCTTAGCATGAGTGAAGCAAAGCAGACGCTATTCGTTGAGCGGGTCGAAAAAACTGAATGGATTACCTTCCAGCGCACCGAACAGCTCAACGCAATGTCAACGCAGATGCTGCGCGAGATGGCGGCAGCACTGGAATCGGCGCTGGCCGACGATGGGGTGCGTACAATTGTCCTGACCGGCTCTGGCCGGGCATTCTGCGCCGGTGCCGATCTGAAAGAAGTTGCTGGCGCCAAACATGCACCAGGCGAGCCGGATCTTCTGGATCTTGTCGATCACACGTTTGGGCTGATGCGACATGGCCCGAAACCGGTGATCGCCGCAGTGAACGGGCTGGCGATGGCGGGCGGTTTGGAAATGGTGATGGCCTGCGATCTGGTCTTTGCCGCCGAAAGCGCGCAACTGGGCGACGCACATTCCAACTTTGGCGTCTTTCCCGGGGCCGGCGGTGCGGCGATCCTGCCGCGTAGGATTGGCCTGAACCGCGCGAAATACCTGCTGTTCTCGGGCGAGAACGTTTCGGCACGGGACATGATGGACTGGGGACTGGTGAACAAGGTCGTCGCGGACGAAGACCTGCGACAAGCGGTGCAGGCCTTTACCGACAGGCTGGCAGAAAAAAGCCCGGCGGTCTTACGCCGCATGAAGACGGTTGCCAATCGGTCGCTGGACGTGGACGAAACCGCCGCGCTTTCCGAAGAGATGCTGAACCTGCGCGCGCACATGCGATCCTGGGACATGCACGAGGGTCTGTCGGCGTTCAATGAAAAACGAAAACCGCAGTTTCGCGGATACTAGGTCAGGAGGACAAACGATGCAGGACATTTACATCGTTGGCGTCGGGATGACGCCGTTCGGAAAGTTCCGGGACAAAACCATCAAGGACATGACCGGCGAGGCCGTCGCCGCCGCGCTTTCCGATGCCCGAGTGACGGCAGATCGTATCGACGGCGCATTCTTCTCGAACGCGGTGCAGGGCCACATGGAGGGCCAGCACATGATCCGCGGCGAAATCGCGCTGCGTGAAATGGGCATTCAGGGCATTCCGGTGGTGAATGTCGAAAACGCCTGCGCCAGCGCCTCGACCGGGTTCAAACTGGCAGTCGATTTCCTCAAGGCCGGCAATGGCGACTGCTGTCTCGCCGTGGGCGCCGAAAAGATGTATTCTGACGACCGTGCGTTGATGTTTTCGGCCTTCGACAGCGGCTGGGACGTCAGCAACAGCGAAGAGGTCGCGCAACGGCTGGCCGATCTGGGTGCAGGGGTCGAGGAACCCGAAGGATCGAAATCGCCCAAGCCCTACAGCGTGTTCATGGATGTCTACGCAGGCTTCGCCCGGCTGCACATGAAGACCTTTGGCACAACTCAGGAACAGTTCGCCGCCGTCGCCGCCAAGAACCATGCGCATTCCGTGCATAATCCACTGGCGCAATACCGAGAAGCCATGAGCGTCGATCAGGTATTGGCCGCGCCGCCGATCACCTATCCGCTGACCCTGCCGATGTGCGCCCCGATCTCGGACGGGGCCGCTGCGGCCGTTTTATGCACCGGCGAGGGGATAAAACGTCTGGGCCTAGATCCCGCGCGCGCGATCAAGGTCAAGGCCGCGATCCTGCGCTCGGGCACCGATCGTCCGCCGGAAGATTACAAGAACCACCTGACCCGGCTTGCCGCGCTTGAGGCCTATGAACAGGCCGGGATCGGCCCCGAGGATATATCGGTGGCCGAAGTGCATGACGCCACGGCCGTGGGCGAAGTGATCCAGATCGAGAACCTCGGATTTGTCGAATTCGGCGAGGGCGGTCCCGCCAGTCTGCGCGGCGAGACAAAGATCGGCGGACGCATTCCGGTGAACCCCTCGGGCGGGTTGGAATCCAAGGGCCACCCGGTCGGTGCCACAGGGATAGGGCAGGTTTTCGAACTGGTCACGCAACTGCGCGGCGAAGCTGGCGCGCGCCAGGTCGAAGGGGCAAAGAATGCCATCGCCGAAAACGGCGGGGGGTTGCACGGGGTAGAAGAAGCGGCCGCCTGCGTCATCATTCTGGGCCGTTGAAACAAGGAGACGAACCATGGAAAACGTGATCGCCGCCGCTCAGGCAATCTATACAGATGAGCAACGCATGTTGCTGGAAAACTTCCGCAAGATGGCCGAGGCAGAGTTCGCGCCGCTGGCCGAGAAATACGAGAACCTCGGCCACCCCCCCGATGCGAAAACCCTGAAGTCCCTGTTCGCCAAGGTCGAGGAATTCGGGCTGATCAGCGGCCTGATCCCCGAAGAGGAAGGCGGTGCCGGAATCGACCGCATGACCTATGGCATCCTATACGAGGAACTGGCCCGGATATGGGCCGATCTGGCAATCGCGGTGCTGATTCAGGGTCATGCCGTGTTCGCGGTCAACCTCTTGGGAAATGTGGCGCAGAAAGAGGCCTATCTGAAGCCGCTCCTGCGCAGCGAACGGATCTGTGCCACCTGTATTTCCGAACCAGAGGTCGGTTCGAACGTACGCGAGGTCAAGACACGTGCGGACCGAGAGGGCGATAAGATTTTCGTCACTGGCCAGAAGCTCTGGATTTCCAATGGGGCCCAGTCGGATTTCGCCATCGTTGTCTGCAATCTGGACGACGGTATTTCCATGGTCATCGTCGACCGCGACACCGGCAACTATGAGAGCCGCGAATTGCGCAAGATGGGACTTGTCGGTGCATCGACCTGTGAATTGTTTTTCGACCGGGCGGAAACCACCGCCGAGCATGTTCTGGGTAATGCAGGCGGCGGCCTGTTCCAGACGTTGAAACTGTTTGAGAGCGCGCGTGTGTTTGTTGGCCTGACCAGCATCGGCATTGGTCAGGCGGCATTGGAATGTGCGGTCAAATATGCCCAGGAACGCGAGCAGCATGGCAAGCCGATTGGCGGGCACCAGTTGATTCAAGGCTACCTGGCCGACATGGCCACGCACCTGGATGCCGCGCGCCTGTTGTGCCAGCGCGGGCTGCAACTTCTGGACCTGGGCGTGCGCTGTGACACCCAGACCTCGATGGCGAAATGGTATGCAACCGAAATGGCCGTCGAAATCGCCGGCAAAGCGGTGCAGATCCACGGCGGCAACGGCATCACCAAAGAGTTCGACGTTGAACGGCACTTCCGCAATGCAAAGGTCATGCCGATTCCCGATGGCACCACCGAAATCCAAAAACTGGTCATCGGGCGCAACCTGACCGGGCTTAACGCGTTCTGAAATCGTGACTCTAAGAATTGCGGCCGGGGATTCCCGGTCGCCTTATCGTAGGCCCCCGGTCCGGGGGGGGCGGCCAACGGATCATGCCCCAACCGGCGCTGCGGGACGCGTTTGATCAATGCCTGTCCCGCGTCAGTGGCAAAAAACTCACGGTTCAGGTCGGTTTCGATATAACCGGGGCAGATGGCATTCACCCGGATGCCATGCCGCGCCCATTCAAGCGCCAGAGACCGGGTCAGTTGAATCAGCCCTTCCTTGGACGCGGCATAGGCGGACACATGGCTGGCCACCCGTGTGCCCAGAAACGAGGCGACATTGACGATACAGCCCCCGCGTCCGGCATCAATCATCGCTTTGGCGGCGATACGTGCGACATGAAATGCGCCCTTGAGATTTGTGTCTATGATCGCGTCGATTTCGGCCGGCCCGTGTTCCAATGCGGGAAGAGATGCCGTCGTTCCGGCATTGTTGATGACAGTGTCAAAGACCCGTCCCTTCAGCGCGGCTTCCACCGACTTCGGGTCCGCCACGTCCATCTCTATCACATCGGCCTGCCCCCCTTCCGCCGCTATCTTTGCGGAAAGCTCAGACAAGCGGGCGACGCGGCGGGCGGCCAATGTGACGTCGACATCCTGCCCCGCCAGCAGTTCGGCGAAATGCTCGCCCAATCCCGAAGATCTGGCGGACGACTATCAATTCATCCCGGGCCAGTACGTCACGCTGCGCCGTGCCGATGATATCGATGGTGTGCGGCGATGCTATTCGGTCAGCTCCGGCCGAGACGATGGCGAGTTGCGCGTTCTGGTCAAGCTGCTGGAAGGCGGAGCGTTTTCCTCTTTCGTTCATAGCGAACTGCCACCGGGCACCGAACTTGATGTCATGACGCCCGAAGGCACATTCGGATCAAAGATACGACAAGGCGGACCACGCACCTATCTCGCCCTGGCCCCGGGCAGTGGAACTACTCCAATCATTTCGATCATCCGCTCGGTGCTTGCCACCGAGGCCGGGGCCAACTTCATCCTTTTTTACGGCAGTCGAACGCTAAGTTCCATCATCTTCCGCGACGAATTGAACGATCTCAAGGATACCTATCCCGGACGGTTCTCTCTTTTTCATACACTGACGCGCGAAGGCACCGATTCCCCACTATTCTCGGGCCGGCTTGATGCGGAAAAGCTGCGCAAGTTCTCCGGTGCCCTGTTCGCTCCGGCAGAAATAGAAGATGCTTTTCTTTGCGGCCCCGCCGAGATGATTCAGGAACTCAAGACCGCGCTCCGCGACCTAGGCGTTGAAGAGAACCGTTTTCATGACGAGCTGTTCGCTCCCGCCGATGCTGACAATACCGCCACCGTCACGCTTGCGCCGCTTACGGCGGAAGCCGCCACTGGAGAAGGAGTTCAGGTCACGGCGATCCATGATGGCACCGCCCGCAGCTTTGTGATGACACCTGATCAGGAAAGCGTGGTCTCCGCCGCCGCAGCAGGTATCGAACTACCCTATTGCTGCAAGGGCGCAATGTGTTCCACCTGCCGCGCCAAAGTTATCGAAGGCGAGGCAGAGATGACGCTGAACTATGCTTTGGAGCCTTGGTAGTTGAAGGAGAACTTTGTCCTGACCTGCCAGGCCCGTCCGAAAACCAAAAAACTGACAGTCGATTTCGACCACGTTTGACCTGTGCCGCTTTCCGCGACACCCCACGGGCGCGCGGGGCCGGGATCCCCAAGACCTTCGCCAAGTTGAAAGTCTTGGGTCCACGAAAACCCGCGTGCCAGTGTCGGCTAAAAGGTCGGATTCAGGCAAAGCGCACAGAACCCGATCTCAGCGGTCTTTTTGGTTGACGATCAGTTCTGCATTTTCGGGTAGTTCCGAAACAATGTTCACCTCGTCAGCACGAATTCGTGCATGCAGTTTGAAGGTATCAGCGGCGGCTGCTTCTGCGGCGGAAGCGTCGGCACCGTCTTCCAGCACAAGCGAGAGGCGGATCATGTCGCGATCGTTCTCGCGCGTTACCACGGCCTGCGCGGCCTTTGCGCCCGGCGTGCCGATGACAACTTCTTCAACCACGCGCGGATAAACGAAAATCTCGCGCACTTTGACCGCTGCCCCGACCCGTCCCTGCAATGCTGAAATCCGGCTGACGGTGCCATCCGCGTTGCTTTCCAGGGCAAAGGCGCTGTCGCCGGTGCCGAACCGGATCATCGGCCAGGTGGCATCGCGCGCGGTCACGACAACCTCGCCAGGTTCGCCATGAGCGACCTGTTCGCCGCTGACCGGATCGCAGATCTGCACCACGCGGTCGGGATGAACCAGGTAGCCTTCGCCGCCATCCTCATAGGCGACAAGGCCCAGATCGGCGGTGGCATAGGCGGCCCAGGTGGACACGCCGTATTCGGCCTCGATCCGGCGGCGCTTGGCCATCCAGTCGCCCATCTCACCGCCGAGGAAGGCTGTCTTCACCTTCCATGCGTCGCGGCCATAGGTTTCGATCACCTTGTCCGCCAGCGTCAGGAAAAACGCGGTCGAAGCGCAGATCGAAGTCACGCCGGTTTCGGCGATGATCTGTGCCTGAAGCTCCGTATTGCCGACGCCTCCGGGGATCACCGTGGCGCCTGCGGCCTGTGCCGCTTCGTCGAACAAAAGCCCCGCGGGCACCAGATGATACATCCAGGTGTTCAGGATGATATCCCCCGGCCCCACGCCTGCCGCCTTGAACAGCCGGTCAAGGCCGTGGCCGCCACCGTCCGAAAGGGCCGGTTCGAAAATCGGGCCGGGGGACACGTAGATCCGCCCGACATCCTTCAGATCCGAGGCCAGGAACCCGCCAAAGGGCGGGTTCTCGCGCTGGATCTTCAGAAGCTCTTCTTTTTTCATCACTGGAAGACGCGAGAGGTCCGCCACCGATGTGACAGCTGCCGGATCGAATCCGGCAGCCGTAAATCGCGATTTCAGGCCAGGAGCTTTTTCGGCCGCAGCGGCATAGGCTTGAGCTATATCTTTGTAGATATCATCAGACATTTCCATGCCTCCTCGTCCAATCGGGCGTTAAAGCGGGCAGTCCTTACGGAAGTTCGGCGCGCGCTTCTCGCGGTGCGACAACACACCTTCCTTGACGTCCTCGCTCATGAAGCCAAGCATCTCCAGCGCGGTCGACGCATCAAAGATCGGCCCGGCCTGGCGCAGCCAGTTGTTCAGCGAATACTTGGTCCAGCGAATCGCGCTTTGCGAGCCGTTGGCCAGTTCGACGGCTGTATCCAGCGCGATCTGCTGCAGCTCGTCATCCTCGACGCACATTGATACCAGACCGATACGCTCGGCCTCTTCGCCCGACACCGGCTTGCAGGTCATCAGATAGTATTTCGCCTTGGCCATCGAGGTCAGCAGCGGCCAGATAATCGCCGCGACGTCACCGGCGGCAACACCAAGGCGGGGATGACCATCGACAATCTTGGCCTTCTTTCCGGCGATCGAGATGTCGGCCAGGATGGCAACCACAAGGCCTGCGCCGGCCGCAGGGCCATTGATCGCGGAAATGATCGGCTTGTTGCAGTTGATGATGTTATAGACGAGATCCTTGGCTTCTTTCCACGTCTTCATGATCTCGTGCGAATTGCCAATCATGTTTTCGATCAGGCTGAAATCACCCCCGGCGGAAAATGCCTTGCCCGCACCGGTCACGATGACCGAATTGATGTCTGGGTCACGGTCGATATCGATCCACATGTCCGTCATCTGAGTGTGGGTTTCGGCATCGACCGAGTTGAATGTCTCGGGCCGGTCGAACGTGATGCGCAGGACGCGATCCGCCGGGTAGTCAAATTTCAGTTTATCGTATTTTGCATAACGATCCGACATGGTTCTATTTCCTCCGTGGGGTATTGAGTCAGCCAGGCAGTCCCAGGACGGCCTTGGACAGGATGTTTCTTTGGATTTCGTTCGATCCACCGTAGATCGTGGTAGGTCTGGCCTTGTAGAAACTCGCCAGAACATCGACACTTACGTTGCCGACCTGAAGCGGCCCGATGGAGCCGCCATCGGGACCGGCTGCTTCGATCATCAGCTCGGTGATGCGCTGGAAGCATTCAGTCACCCAAATCTTCAGCATGGACACATCCGCACCGAGCGTCTCGCCACGTTTGAGCTGATCTGCAAAACGGGCATAAAGCGCGGCATGATCTTCCACATCCAGTGCCGCCTGGGCAAAGCGGTCACGGAACACCGGATCGTCAAACGCGCCACGGCCACGGGCAAAGCTTTCAAGCTGTCCCAGAGCGTTCTGGGCCAGACTTGGCGAACCGATGAAAATGCGTTCGAAGCTCAAGAGAGCCTTGGCCATCGTCCAACCCTTGTTCAGCTCGCCCACGAGGTTCTCGCGGGGCGTCCGTGCATTGTCAAAGAAGACCTCGCAAAACTCGGTCTCGCCCGACAGGGTCGTGATGGTGCGCACCTCGACTCCGGGTTGATCCATCGGAGCGAGCAGGAAACTGATGCCCTGCTGTTTCTTCGGCGCATCGGGATCGGAGCGCACCAGCATGAAAATATGCGTGGCGTCATGCGCCATCGTGGTCCAGATCTTCTGTCCGTTGATGACAAAGTCGTCGCCGTCAATCTCTGCGCGTGTGCGCAGGTTCGCCAGATCGGACCCGGCGCCGGGTTCCGAATAGCCCTGACACCAGATATCTTCGCAACTCAGGATACGCGGCAGCCAGTAATCTTTTTGTTCCTGGGTGCCGAATTTGATGATCAGCGGCCCGACCATCTGCACGCCCATGTCGCGGCCGCGATTGACGCCCCAGCGCTGCTGCTCTTCGTAAAAGATCAGCAACTTGGCGGCGTTCAGCCCCATACCGCCGAATTCAGCGGGCCAGGCTGGCGCGACCCAGCCCTTGGCGTGAAGCTTGCGGTGCCAATGTTCGATCTCGGCGAACTTCGGTCGGTGCGGCAGGTGACGCAGCTCCTCGGGATATTCCGCCTCGAAGAACTGGCGCACTTCTTTGCGGAACTCTGCATCGGTCATAGCGTTCCAGTCGGTCATTGTGCTGCCCCCTCTGCTTCGCGTGCCTCGAACCATATCCGCCTGTGATAGGCATCGTCGCCCAACCAGGCCGACAGCACCAGCGCCCGGTTCAGGTAGAGCCCGATATCGAACTCATCCGTGTACCCGACGGCCCCGTGCAGCTGGATGGCGTCGCGGGTGATTTTCTTGGCGGCCGTGACGGCGCGCGCTTTGGCGCGGCTGGCAATCGGGGCCCGAACCTTCGGATCGGTTTCGCTGTCCATCTGCGCAAGCGCCTCCCGCACTCCGGCCTGCGCGACCTCGCACATCACGTTGAGGTCGACGGCACGGTGCTGGATGACCTGGAATGATCCGATCGGCTTGTCGAACTGCTCCCGCGTCTTGATGTAGTCGAGCGTGATCTCGAAGGCGCGCTCGCTCAGGCCGACAAGCTCGGCCGCGGCAAGCGCCGTTGCATCGGCGACAGCCTCGGCCAGTGCAGTGAGAACCGCACCGCTGCTGGCCAATTCCGCGGCCGGAGTTCCCGAAAACGAAAGCTCGCCCAGAGAGCTGCCATCCGCCTGCGTCCGCTTGTCGATGACAAGCCCCTGCGCGTCTGCCTCAGCCAGAACCAGAACCGGACCATCATCCTGTTCGGCCACGACAAGGAACCCGTGCGAACCGATCGCACCGACGACCCAGGCCTTGCTACCGGTCAGCTTTCCGTCCGCGTATCGGCAGGTCGCATCGGCAGGCGCCCCGTCGGGGCCGCGTTCCTGCCAGGCAACCGCCAATGAAATTTCGCCGCCGATGAGCTGTGCCATCTTCGGATGATCCGGACAAAGGCGGCGCAGAAGGCCGAGGCTCAGACCGATCGTCGACACGACCGGTTCCGGGGCAATCACACGGCCGACTTCCTCGGCGATGACACCCCCGGCGGCTAGGCCCATGCCAAGCCCGCCCTGATCTTCGGGCACCGCCACGCCGAAAACACCGGCCTCGGCCAGTTCCCGGACCATCTCCGGATCGAAACCGCCCCCGGCATCACGGAGTTGTCGGGCTCTGTCACTTCCGCCCGCCCGTTCAAACAACGTGCGCACGCTCTCGCGCAACAGGCGAAGGTCTTCTTGTTCGCTGGAAAGGATATCAGTTTGTGTCATTTTGTTTTCGCTGGATCATCACGGGGGTGTCGGTCGAAAAAACGACCTCGCCCTCGGGGTTTCTGGCGCTGAGCGTATAGTGCAAAACACCTCTGTCGGGCTTGCTTTTTGACGGTGTGACCGAGTTGACCGTCAGTTCGACATCAAGGGGTTCGTTCGGGTGCACAGGCCGCAGCCAGCGCAAATTGTCAAAGCCCATGCCGCCGATATTGGCAACATCGACCATCATCTCGGTCATGACCGGCTTGAACACCTCAAGCATGGTCTGAAAGCCCGAGGCGATCAGGCTGCCATGTATGGCGGTTGCATAGTCTTCATCGGTGTGCAGCCGCTGCGGATCCCATTCCTTGGCAAAGGCCTTTATTGAATCCGCGCTCATCGGAGCGCTGCGAAAGCGATAGACTTGGCCCGGCGAGAAGTCTTCCAGATACCTCAAGAGGCACCCTCCTTTGCGAAACCGTCATCGTATCCGCTCGCATCCTTGGATATTCGGATGCGGTTGAATTCTTCCAGCTTCGGATAGGTTTGCTTGAACGCCACCAGGAACTCACCCATCGGCGCGTCGAAATAGAGACCACGGTCGTTCACATATTCCATGTGCCGGTGATTCTGTTCGTCGAACTCATGAAAGAGCGCGTCGTGATAGCCGTCGAAGACCAGGGGTTTGACCCCGAATCTTTCACACAGTTCCATGTTGAATGCAGGTGTCACCTTGTAGGCCTCATTCCCCAACCACAGCTGAACATAGCCGTGGTAGATAAAGAGATCGGTCCCCATCAACTCCTGCAACTTGGGTGTATTCAGGTGGTTGCGCACATCCGCGAACCCCAGAGCGGCAGGGATACCCACAGCACGCAAACAAGCCGCCAGAAGAATTGCCTTGGGAACGCAAAACGCCGCTTCCGCCCCAGCGATACGGCTGGCACGGTAAGAGTCCTCATCCAGCGCAAAACAATAGGGATCATAGCGAATATCGTCGCGCACCGCTTCGAACAGGCGGATCGCCTTATCTCGATTGGTTGCGCCCACAGGAAGATCACGCAAAGCCGATGTCACGAAACCCTGCACTTCCAAGCTATCGCTTTCCACAAAGCGCGATGGCATGACATAACGCTCAGCTTCAGTCGGCAGGTCATCGTCAGACTTGTCCATTGGACCCTCCTTTTTTCTAACAATTGTTAGATTACCGATTCAAAACCTGCCCGTCAACGGGATTTACTCTGTCTTTGGTTGGTCCAAGCCATAACGCGTATTGTCTTCGCCCAGAGTGGCTGCAACTCCGACCGAATTTCCGGAAGAACGGAACTCCGGGGCAATTGGCAGCGGCAAAGCGGGCGCGTCCCGGCCGGAGATTTTTACGGTCCGCCCGAACACGTCACGCGCTTTGAAATGCGGGCCACGCGCCGCCTCGGCGGGCGTCTTCACGACCGAACAGCAGCAATCTGCCGCAGCCAGCAAAGGCTCCCAATGGGTCGAGGGGTGTTCCCTCAGACGACGTGCAACCTCTGCGGCACAGGCATTTGGATCGGACCAGTCATCGCGAAGGGCCACCGGCAAACCAATGACATCGCAGAACGACTGCCAGAACTTTTCTTCCAACGCGCCGACGGCGATCTGACGCCCGTCCGCAGCCGTATAAAGCCGATAACGGGCCAGGCCACCCGTCAGACGGCTGCAACCGCTTTCGATGTTCTGCCCGGCAATCACACCTTCGGCATGGGCCCAATAGGCAAAGGCGAACGCCCCCTCGGCCATTGCGATATCCAGATGCGTCCCCTGCCCGCTTGCCTGCCGCGCAATCAGGGCCAGCAGGATATTCATCACCGCAGGATAGGTTCCGCCTCCGATATCGGCGACCAGCCCGAACGGGGCTGTTGGCTGGTCATCCGGTCCGCGACTGAGCGACAGGATACCCGCATCACCGACGTAGTTGAGATCGTGGCCGGCGGCGCTGGCCTTTGGTCCGGTCTGGCCATAGCCGGTGATCGAACAATAGATGAGACCGGGATTGATCTTTCGCAACGCTTCATAACCAAGCCCCAGCCGGTCCATCACGCCGGGACGAAACTGCTCTACCAGAACATCGGCCTTCTCGATCAAAGGGCGCAGACGTTCCACTGCGCCCCTTGACTTGAGGTCGATGGCCACCGATCGCTTGCCGTGGTTCAACACGGCAAATCCGATGCTCTCTCCGTCGATCCTGGGCTCGGTTTGGCGCGCGTCCTCGCCGACTCCGGGCCGTTCGAACTTGATCACTTCGGCGCCGGCCTCGGACAGCATGAGCGTCGCCATCGGACCGGGAAGAAGGGTGCTGAAATCCAGCACCAGGATATCCTTGAGAGGTTGAGCCATCTTCATTGCCTCAGGCGAAGCGCGCTGCGCCGTTGTTCAGAACAACCACGTCGCGTGCAGGAATAGACGCTCGAAACCGGACCTCGCCGTCCTCTTCCCAGATTTCGAACCGCACGGTTTCGCCGGGATAGACCGGAGCCGAGAACCGAACATCCAGACCGACAAGCCGGGCAGAATCATAGTCAAGCAACGTCTTTAGAATCGCCCGGGCCGCCAGCCCATAGGTCGCCAGACCATGCAGGATCGGGCGGTCGAACCCGACAGAACGGGCCACATCCGGGTCAGCGTGAAGCGGATTGAAATCACCGCTGAGACGATAAATAAGGGCTTGGCGGGGCAGGGTATCGATATCACATATGTGATCAGGCGCCCGGTCAGGTAGCACTGCGGGTGCCGGACCTGCCTGGTTCTCACCGCCGAACCCCCCATCACCGCGACAGAAAGCCGACATCGCCACGCGCGCCAGTTTTTCACCGCTGTCCGCGTCGATAATATCACGGCTTTGGTAAATGACGGCTCCCTTGCCCTCGCCCTTGTCGGCGATGAAGTCGATCTTGCTGCGGCCGACAATCCGGCCATGTGTCGGCAGCGGCTTGTAGATGTCGAGCCACTGTTCTCCGTGCAGCACTTTTTGCCAGTTTACGCCGGTCTTGGGATCGCGCAGCCAGAAGCCGGGATACCCCAAAATGACCGCCATCGAGGGAACTGCCTTGAGCCCGTCCTCATAGACATAGGCCAGCTCCTTTTTGTCGGTCGGATCCTCGCCGAACCCAAGGCCGAGTGCATACAGGATGGTATCCCGCTCGGTCAGCGTCTGTTCGATTTCCTCAAAGTCCCAGTTCGACAGTGCCTCGAAATCCAATGGCATTTACTTTCCTCCCTTAGTTGCCGTCAGAGCGTGTTTTGCGATCCAAGTATCGCCGTGACCTGGCTGGACAGCACACCGCCGTTGCCATGCGCCAGCGCCAGGTCGATATCCTTCGACTGAATGCCCGGCGCGTCGCCACGGATCTGACGAGCAGCCTCGATCACTGTGAAGATGCCGTACATCCCGGGGTGCACGCAGGACAGGCCGCCGCCATTCGTGTTCACCGGCAAGACGCCGCCAGGCGCGATGCGTCCGCCCTCGACAAAGGCCCCTCCCTCGCCCTTGGCGCAGAACCCAAGATCTTCGAGAAACAAAATCGTGTTGATGGTGAAGGCATCATAGAGCTCGACCGCCTGGATATCCGCAGGGGTCACTCCGGCCGCCGCAAAGGCGCGCGCGCCCGAGTCGCGGGCCGCGGTCACGGTGAAATCCTTCATCTGGGAAATCTGCCGGTGCGAGCTTGCCGTCGCACTGCCCAGCACATAGACAGGCACCTTGGGGAAATCCCGTGCGCGGTCCGCGCGGACCATCACGATCGCGCCACCGCCGTCGGTGACAAGACAACAGTCGCGCACGGTCAATGGATCGCCCACCATGCGCGCGCCCAACACGTCTTCTCGGGTCAGCGGGCCGCGCTCGAACGCTTCGGGGTTGTGTTGTGCCCATGCCCGCGCAGCAACGGCCACGTCGGCCAGCTGCTCTCGGGTGGTGCCATATTCATGCATGTGCCGGGCTGCGGCCATCGCATAGGCCGAGATCGGATAGCGCGGATTATATGGCGCCTCGTAGGCCGGCGGACGTGAAGCGGTCACGAGTCTGCCCGATGCGGTGCGCTGGTTGGAGCCATAGACGATAAGAGCGACATCACACAGACCGGCATCAAGCGCCATGGTCGCGGACGTCAGGTAGTTTACGAAGGACGAACCGCCCGACATCGTGCCATCAATGAAACGGGGCTGGATGCCCAGATACTCCGCCGCCATAAGCGCCGGCATGCTGTCTTCCATCATGGTGCAGAACAGCCCGTCGACGTCGGACAGTTTCAGCCCGGCATCGCCAAGCGCCGCAAGCGCAGATTGCGCCATGACATCATAGGCCGTCAGGCCATGGGCTTCTCCGAAACCGGCATGACCGGTTCCCACGATGGCGGATTTCCCCCGAAGTTCTGTGGTCATGACTTATACCTCCGACGGCTTGAAGAGCACGGCCGGAACACCCTCGGCCTCGCCCACGAAAGCGGTTACAGCCATGTCGATGGCGACCTCACCCGGTGCAATGTCTTCGACCCGGCTCATCATTCGAACGCCCTCTTGAAGCTCGACCATGCACACGTTGTAGTCGCCACCGCGGTTTTGGCTGCGGCGCACGACGGTTGTGGTGTAGACCCGTCCCTTGCCGGTGGCCTGCTTCCACGAAATCGCGGCGCCATGACAATGTGGACACAGGACTCGCGGGAAAAAGTGATAGGCCCCGCAGTCGTCGCACTTGGGCAGCAGGATCTCTCCCTCTGCCAGCGCGCGTTGGAAAAGCTGGTCTGGTCCTTTGGCATCCTGCATAGGCGTTCTCCTTCAAGCGACCCAGTCTTTGTTCAAGCGTATTGATAATCTTTCTAACAATTGTTAGATTTAGTCAACCTTTCAGGATCAATTGAGAGAAACTCATGTCAGGTTCAGACTTAGCCCCCCTTTCCGGCAAACTCGTCGTTGCGCTGGAACAGGCAGTCGCTGCGCCTTTTTGCTCCTCGCGGCTGGCCGACGCCGGCGCGCGCGTGATCAAGATCGAACGCAAGGGCGCAGGCGATTTCGCCCGCGCCTACGATACCGCCGCCAACGGTGAAAGCGCCTATTTCACATGGCTGAACCGAGGCAAAGAATCGGTCGCCTTGGACATTAAAGCCGACGAAGACCGTGAAATCCTGCTCAGGATGCTGGAAAACGCAGATGTGTTTATTCAGAACCTGCTGCCGGGCGCGCTGGCCAAGCTGGGGCTCGATTCCGCGAGTCTGCGAGAGAGCTTCCCGCGTCTAGTGACCTGCGACATCACCGGATATGGCGAAGACGGCCCGATGCGCAACGCCAAGGCCTATGACCTTCTGGTGCAATGCGAGAGCGGTCTGGCATCAGTGACCGGTACACCCGACGGACCAGGACGGGTGGGCGTGTCGGTCTGCGATATCGCCACCGGTATGACAGCCCATGCTGGAATCTGCGAAGCACTTGTCGGGCGTGATCGCACCGGCAAGGGCAGCGGCGTTTCCGTGGCAATGTTTGATGTGATGGCCGACTGGATGTCGGTTCCACTGCTGTATCACGATTACCTTGGCAAGCCGACACCTCGTGTCGGACTGAACCACACGGTCATTTGCCCGTACGGGGCCTATGAATGCAAGGACGGTCAGCTTGTCGTCATTACCGTGCAACACAACGGCGAATGGCAACGGTTCTGTGAACACATACTGGGCGATGCGGCTTTGGCAACCGACCCCCGGTTCCATGACAACACGTCGCGAATTGAAAACAAACCCGCGCTCGAAGTTCTCATCAAGGACGTGTTCGCCTCGCATGACCGCGCCGAGATGCTGAAGCGGCTTGACGCTGCGGGCATTGCCTCGGGCGCGGTGAACGACGTGGCGACCCTGTCCGGTCACCCCCAGCTTGACCGGTCCGTAATTCGCACGCCTTCCGGTGAAATCAACGTCCCGACCCCCCCGATCCGGCGCAGCCTCGGCGAAACGGCACTGGGCCCCTGCCCGGCCTTCGATGCGCAAGGCAAGGCCCTTCGCGCCGAGTTCGGCCGTTGTTCATAAAAAACGGTAGGCAACTAAGTGGACAATCAAATGACCGATGAGAACAATCCGGCGATCCTTCAAGACGTGAAGATCGTCGATCTGACTTCTGTAGTTTTCGGACCTTTGGCGACGCAGATGCTGGGCGATCTGGGGGCCGATGTGATCAAGGTGGAAGGCCCCGAGGGCGATCTTCTTCGCCAGGTCCAGCCATCGCGCAACAAGCTGATGGGGGCCGCTTTTCTGGGGACCAACCGTAACAAGCGCAGTGTCGTACTCGACCTCAAAACACAAACCGGTCTCGATCAGTTGCGCAAACTGCTCATCGATGCCGATGTGATGATTTCGAGCATCCGGCCTGCGGCGCTTGCCAGATTGTCTTTGGATCCCGAAACCCTGCGCCAGGAAAACCCGAACCTGATCACGGTATCCGCCACCGGTTTCGGACAGGACGGGCCCTATGCCGCCAAGCCAGCATTCGACGATTCCGTCCAGTCGGTGTCGGGATTGGCCAGCCTGGCAACCTTGCGCGACCCCGAGGCACCGCCCGCTTATGCCCCGACAATTCTGGCCGACAAGCTTGGCGGCGTGACCGCCGCCTATGCCGTGATGGGCGCCCTGTTCCACCGCGAGCGTACGGGACAGGCCCAGCATGTCGAAGTTCCGATGTTTGAGACGCTGGCCGCCTTCCTGCTGGCCGAACACATGGATGGCGCCACCTTCGAGGAGACTCCGCAGGATTTCGGCTATGCCCGCATGCTGGTTCCGCACCGGCGTCCGGTTCAGACCGCAGATGGCTACATCACCATTCTGCCCTACACCAACGTGCAATGGGCGCGGTTCTTTCAGGCGGTCGGGCGCGACGACATGATCGACCATGTCTGGGTCACTGACATGGATGCCCGAAGCCGCAACATCGGCGCAGTATACGATATGGTGGCGCAGATTGCGCTGACCCGGACCACAGATGAGTGGCTTGACCTCATGGAGCAGGCCGACATACCCGCCATGCCAGTGCGCAACCTGTCAGATTTGCCGAACGATCCCCATCTTGCCGCAACCGGGTTCTTTCAACGGATTGATCACCCGACCGAAGGTGCGATCTGGACGACACGCCCGCCGGCTCGCTTTTCGGCGACCCCTGCGCGACATGATCATCGCCCGGCCCCGCGACTTGGGGAACACAGCGACGAAATTCTGGGACCGGGCAGGGAATAGCCCCACCCGGCACCGGACGGATCAAACATCCATCGAGCGTGCGATCAGTTCCTTCATGATCTCGTTGGTGCCGCCATAGATCATCTGGACCCTGCTGTCGGCATAAAGTCGCGCGATGGGGTATTCCATCATGAAACCGTAACCGCCGTGCAGTTGCAGGCATTCATGCATGACCTCGTTCTGCGTCTGGCTGCCCCACCATTTCGCCATCGAAGCCGTGGCCGCATCAAGTTCGCCCGCTTCAAGACGCGCGAGCCCGTCATTTACGAAAGAACGTAGCAATTCGGCCTTGGTTTTGCATTCCGCCAGTTTGAAGCGTGTATTCTGGAAGTCCATGATCCGGCTTCCAAATGCCTTGCGGTCCTGAACATATTTCACCGTTTCATCGATCGCAAAATCAATAAAACCGAGCGCGGTAATGCCGATCATCAGCCGCTCCCAAGGCAGCTGCTTCATCAGCTGGTAGAACCCCTGCCCCTCTTCCGGACCAAGCAGGTTCGCCGTGGGCACGCGCACATCCTCGAAGAACAGCTCAGCAGTATCCGAACCTTTCATACCCAGTTTCTTCAGGTTCCGTCCCCGGCGAAAGCCCTCGGCGCCCTCGGTTTCCAGAACGATCAACGAAACGCCCTTGGCGCCGGCGTTGCGATCGGTCTTTGCCACGATAACAACGAGATCCGCCGTGTGCCCGTTTGTGATAAAGATCTTCGAACCGTTGATCTTGTAGTGGTTGCCATCCTTTTCCGCATAGGTTTGTACGTTCTGGAGGTCAGAGCCCGTTCCAGGCTCGGTCATGGCAATCGCCGCAACGCTGTCGCCGCTGACCAGTTTCGGCAACCACTTTTTCTTCTGTTCCTCACTGCCATATGCGTTGAGATAATGGATTACGATGGACTGAATCCCATAGCCCCAACCCGTATCACCGGTGCGCCCCTGCTCGTAGACGGTAATCGCGTCGAACCCGATGCCGCCACCGAAACCACCATATTCTTCGGCAATCGAGCCACCCATGACACCCTGCTGACCGACTGTTTTCCAGAAGTCGCGGTCAACAATTCCCTGCTCCGCCCATTTTTCAATCTTCGGAGCCATCTCTGCATCGAAAAGCCTGCGTGTACTATCGGCGAACATCTTGTGTTCATCCACTGCCCAACTCGGGGAGTTCTTGATCAGAGACATGTTTTATTCCTATCGAGTCATGCTTGCATTGAGGAAATCTAACAAGTGTTTTTTTTCTCGACAATGAACCCGAGCCGTTCTGACGGAGCGTCACACGGCTTCGGACCGTGCGCATCCGGATTTTTCCAATCAACGCGCCGCCCATTCGGCTCGTACAAAAAGGCCCGACAAAACAGGCGGGCCTTTTTGTAATTTTTGCAATGGACTTACAGCTTGTCGGTCAGTTCAGGCACAGCTTCGAACAGGTCGGCGACCAGACCGTAATCGGCCACCTGGAAGATCGGGGCCTCTTCGTCCTTGTTGATCGCGACGATGATCTTGCTGTCCTTCATGCCCGCAAGGTGCTGGATCGCACCCGAGATGCCGACGGCAATATACAGGTCAGGCGCGACCACCTTGCCGGTCTGGCCAACCTGCCAGTCGTTCGGTGCAAAGCCCGAGTCGACGGCGGCGCGGGATGCGCCAACGGCGGCGCCCAGCTTGTCGGCCAGTTTCTCGATCAGCGCGAAATCGTCTTCCGAGCCGACGCCACGGCCGCCCGACACCACGATACCGGCCGAGGTCAGTTCGGGACGGTCGCTTTCGGCGACCTTGTCTTCGACCCATTCCGACAGGCCCGAAGCGGAGGCCCCGCCCACGGTTTCCACGGCGGCCGAGCCACCGGTGCCGGCCGCGTCGAAGCTGGCGGTGCGGAAGGACACGACCTTTTTCGCGTCGCCCGATTTCACCGTCTGGATCGCGTTACCTGCATAGATCGGGCGCTCGAACGTGTCGGCATCGACCACGCCCGAGACGTCGGTCAGCATCATCACGTCCAGCAGCGCGGCCACGCGGGGCAGCACGTTCTTGGCGTCGGTGGTGGCGGGCGCCACGATGTGATCGTAATCGCCTGCCAGCGACACGATCAGGTCGGCGGTCGATTCCGCCAGGCGATGACCCAGCGCGGGGTCTTCGGCGACCAGCACCTTGGCCACGCCATCAATTGTCGCGGCTTCTTTCGCGGCGTCGGCGGCGGATGCGCCGGCGCACAGAACCGTCACGTCGCCCAGGGCCTTGGACGCGGTGACCGCCTTTGCGGTCGCGTCCATCGACAGTTCACCATTGTTGACTTCGGCAAGAAGAAGAACAGCCATCACACCGCCCCCTTTTCCTTGAGTTTCGCAACCAGCTCGTCGACCGAGCCAACCATTTCACCGGCGGCGCGTTCGGCCGGCTCGGACGTCTTGACCACGGTCAGGCGCGGGGTGACGTCGACGCCGTAATCGGCGGCGGTCTTTTCATCCAGCGGCTTTTTCTTGGCCTTCATGATGTTGGGCAGCGACGCATAGCGCGGTTCGTTCAGGCGCAGGTCGACGGAAACGACGGTCGGCATCTTGACCTTGATGGTCTGCAGGCCGCCATCGACCTCGCGGGTGACGACGGCGCTGTCGCCATCGATGCCCACTTCCGAGGCAAAGGTCGCCTGGCTCCAACCGAGGATCGCCGACAGCATCTGGCCGGTGGCATTCATGTCGTTGTCGATCGCCTGCTTGCCGCAGAGAACCAGACCGGGCTGTTCCTCTTCCACGACCTTGGCAAGGATCTTGGCCACTGCCAGCGGCTCGATATCCTGGTGCACGTCATCCGCTGCGACGACCAGGATGGCGCGGTCGGCGCCCATGGCCAGTGCGGTGCGCAGGGTTTCCTGCGCCTGTTTGACGCCGATGGATACCGCGACGACCTCTTCGGCTTTTCCCGCCTCTTTCAGGCGGATCGCCTCTTCAACGGCGATTTCGTCGAACGGGTTCATCGACATCTTAACGTTGGCGAGATCGACACCGCTGCCATCCGCCTTGACGCGGACCTTCACGTTGTAGTCGATCACGCGTTTCACAGGCACGAGTACCTTCATTGGCGTGGGCTCCTTGAGTTTTGCGATAAGGTTTCAACCGAGCTAACGGTCTTTGAATTCTGGAGTTCTTTTTTCCGAGAACGCTTTCATCGCCTCGGGAAAGTCATGCGCGCACAGCAAAACGCTTTGGGCATCGCGCTCGATATCCAGCGCCTCGAGATAGCTGCACTCGGCTGCGGCGCGCATCACACGCTTGGCGGTCTGAACGCCAAACATCGGGTGCGTTGCAATCTCGCGGGCAATTTCCAACGCCCGTACCTCGACCTGGTTGGCCGGCACGCATTCTTCGACAACGCGCAGGTCCCTAGCGGTGCGTCCGTCGATCTCGCGGCCCGTGAGCACCAGCATCCGCGCCACCCCCGCACCGGCACGCTGTTGAAGCAGCCAGCTTGATCCCGTGTCAGGACAGCCGCCGACGCGCGCAAAAACTTCGCACAGCCGGGCATCTTCGGCAGCAACGACAATGTCCGCCGACAAGGCCAGGCTTAAACCCGCGCCAAAAGCCACGCCGCATACCGCGGAAATCAGAGGTTTGCGAAACAGATAGGCCGCGCGTCCGCCATCGTGAACCAGCTCCACCATTTCCGATGTCGCCTTTGCGCCTTTCGCGATCTCAGACTGAAACCCGACAAGATCGCCGCCGCTGCTGAAATGATCGCCACCGGTCATAACAACGACACGGATCGTAGCGTCCCGTTCGGCTTCGCGCAGGAGCGCCACTAGTTCTTCGACGAACCCGATGCTGTAAGGGTTGCGTTTTGTCGGCTGAAGAAACCGCAGGATTCCGACAGGGCCATCCCTGTCCAGGCGAATAAGCTCAGTCATTCAAGCCTCCATCAGGTCCCGGTCCAGACGGGTGCTCGCTTTTCAGCAAAGGCCTTTGGGCCTTCAATCGCGTCGTTGCTGGCGTAAACCACCTCGTGCAGGCGCTTGCCCTCTTCCAGACCACCGGCACAGCCAAGATCCATGGTTGCGCGAACACTGCCTTTCGCGGCAACAACCGACAGCGGGGCCGCGCTGGCAATGCGTTTGGCAAGGTCGAAGGCCCGTGCGCGGACAGCATCGGGAGTGTCTTCGATATAGTTGGTGAACCCGTATTCGTGCAGGCGCTCGATCGGCATCAAGTCGCCGGTCAGAACTATTTCCATAAGGATGGGCTGCGGCAGCATGGACAATGCTGGCGATGCCCAAGGCGATCCACGACCGATCTTTACTTCGGTGATACCGACCTTGGTCCCCTTGAGACCGACCCGCAGATCGCAATTCAAAGTCAGCATCATTCCGCCCGCCATCAGCGACCCCGTCATCGCCGCGATGATCGGTTTCTTGCAGGCGCGCATTGTCTCGTGAAACGGGTCGCGCATCTTGGTCAGAATATCGACGCCCTCGTCGCGTGCGATTTTTGTGGCTTCCTTCAGATCCAGTCCGGCGCTGAACACGCCACAATCGGCCGAAGTCAGAATGGCCACACGAACGCTGTCATCCGCCTCGATCTTTTCCCAAGCATCGGTCAGCCCGTTCGTAGCCGCCACGGAAAGTGCGTTTTTGCGTTCGGGCCGGTTAATACAGACGGTTGCAATTCCGTCTTCGATCTTCACGTCAATGGGGCTCATGATACCTGCTTCGCTTTCTCGGGACAATCTAACTGCGGAAAGCTTCCCCGCGACGTGTCTGCCGCGGGGAAGCCCAGTCTTATTCGACGGTGAAAGTCGCCGAGCTGTGCTTGATGACATCCCAAACAACGTCGAGATAGTCGGCGCTCCAGTCGGTCAGCGGAACCCAGGTTTCGCCATTCCACTGTTCGACCCGGGTCTTGCCACCACCTCCGTGGTCTTTGTCGGTCACTGTAACCGGGGCCATGATGCCGTTTCCATCGAAGTTCTCGATCGATTCAAAGGCATTCTTCATGGTTTCCGGTGTGATCGGCCAACCGTTTTCGGTAATCGCAATACGCGCAGCTTCGAAACCGGCCGAGTAGATCGCCATGCCCGTATTGTAGTACACGTCGCGCACGAGGCTCTCGGGTCCGCTGCCCTTGCCATTGGCATAGTAGGTGTCCAGCATCGTCTTGACGATCGGAACTTCCTGGCCACCGGCCACGTTCGTCCCGCGCAGGATGCCTTTCGCCTCTTCCGCGCCGATATTGGCGATATCGACTTCGTTCAGCCAGTTCACCGACAGATAGCGGTCGATCGGGAAACGGTTGCGGCGCATTTCCTTCGAGGCGACCACATGTCCGCCCGCCAGTAGCCAGCTGATCACATAGTCGGGCTTGTCGCGGCGGATTTTGCTCCATGCGCCGGCTTGATCCGACCCGGGAAGCGGTACGGGATACAGCTCCAACTCGAACCCTTCCTTTTCGGAAAGCGTTTTCAGGATCTCGATCGGTTCCTGGCCAAAGGGATAATCCAGATAGATGAACCCGATCTTCGCCTTGCTCAAGTCACCGCCCATCTGACCCTTGATGAAGGCAACGTCATTTGCCGCCTGCTGCCAGTACGTCGGACCGACCGGGAAAACCCATTCGAACACTTCGCCGTCCACCGCGTCACCGCGGCCAACGAAAGACTGCATCAGTACGTTACCGTCCTTCATGGCACGCGGCAAAACCGCGTTCGTGACCGGCGTGGACAGAAAATTGAAAAGGAAAACGCCTTCGCGCTTGAGCTGCTCATAGCATTCCACGCCACGCTGCGGTTCGTTGCCGTGATCGCGAATGATGACTTCAACCGGATGCCCTTCAATACCACCGTTTTCGTTGGTGTACATCGCGAGATCCTGCGCGGCCTGGGCCACCTGCGGCGAAATGAACGTGTAGGATTTACTGAGGTCGAAGCAGAGTCCGAAGCGGATCGGCTCCTTGTCCTGCGCTGAGGCCACAGTCGCGCTTGCAGCCAGCGCAGTAGCAAGGACCACTGCCTTAATGTGCTGTTTGACTTTCATGTTTTCTCTCTCCCGTTTCTAGGGTTTAGGGCGATGATACCGTTTCGTAAGCGCCGCTGCCGCCCTGCGTAGCGTCACCCTTCCTGCTACCTGTCTTTCACTGCTCGTATTTTGAGGAACTTTCTTTCACCACGTCCCACACGACGTCCGTGTACTCAGAGATCCAGTCGGTTTGCGGCACCCAAGTCTCCCCGTCCCACATCTCGATCCGGGTCTTACCGCCGCCGCCATGATCTTCGGCCGTCACCGTAATGGGGGCCATCAGCCCGTTCGCGTCGTATCCCTCAAGAGATTCCAGTCCGGCTTTGTAGGACTCCGCGGTTATCGGAAGGCCTTCCTGTTCTGCCGCCCTGCGCGCGGCTTCGAACATGATTGAATACATCGCCAGACCGGTGTTGTAGAAAACGTCCTGCGTCTTCTCGATCGGGCCGGACCCCTCGCCCTTGTCATAAAGCTCGGACATGATTTCCTGATACAGGGCAATATCCTGACCGCCCACGACATTGGTACCGCGCTTGATACCCTTGGCGGCCTCTTCACCGATGTTGGCGATATCGACTTCGTTCAACCAGTTGACCGAGATGTACTTGTCCATCGGAATGCGATTGCGCTGCATCTCCTTCGACGCAACCACATGCGCACCGCCCAACATCCAGACGATTACATGATCGGGCTTGTCGCGGCGCACCTTGGACCACACACCGGCCTGGTCACTGCCCGGAAGCGGCACGGGGTACAGCTCAAGCTCGAAACCCTCTTTTTCGGACAAGGTTTCCAGGATCTCGATCGGCTCCTGTCCGAAAGGGTAATCGAAATACACAAACCCCACCTTCACGTCCGACAAGTCGCCATCATGCAATTGCTTTATGTAGGCAACATCATTGGCCGCCTGTCCCCAATAGGTCGGTCCGACCGGATAGACCCATTCGAAAACGGTGCCGTCAACGGCATCGCCTCGGCCGACAAGCGACTGCATCAGGATACGCCCGTCTTCCATGGCCCGCGGCAGGATAGCCAGAGAGACCGGAGTGGACAGGGTATCGAAGACGAATACACCCTCGCGGCTGAGCTTGGAGTAGCACTCGATTCCGCGCTGCGGTTCGTTCCCGTGGTCACGCACGATGACTTCGACCGGTTCCCCACCGATGCCGCCCTTCATGTTGATGAGCTTGGCAAGGTCCATCGCGGCCTGCGAAACCTGCGGCGTGGCAAAGGTATAGGCCTTGCTGAGATCGTAGCAGATGCCGATCTTGAATGGCTCAGCCAGCGTCTGGGTGCCAAACATTGCTCCGCCGAACATTGATAATACGGCCAACGCTTTGGTAAGTTTCTTCATTTGTTCCTCCCTGAACAACTTCTGATTAGTACCTCAACTCAACCAACGTTTGCGTCGGCTGTAGTGCTTGACGTTGTGAAAATCGGTCTCTCCGCCGCCTAGATAGAACTCCTGAATGTCGGAGTTAGATTTGAGCGCCTCGGCGGTGCCGTGCATAACAACGCGGCCGTTTTCGATAAGGTACCCTTGCGAAACGATTTCCAGAGCCGCCAAGGCGTTCTGTTCCACCAGCAGGACGGACAGGCCCTCATCCTTATTGATCTTTTGCAAGATGCCGAAGATTTCCTCGACCAGGAACGGAGCAAGCCCGAGACTTGGTTCATCAAGCATCAACAGCTTCGGCTGGGTCACGAGGGCCCGCCCAATGGCAAGCATCTGTTGCTCACCACCCGACAAATAGCCTGCTTGCGAATTCTTGCGTTCGGCAAGCCGCGGAAAATATCCGTAGATCTTGTCCTTTTCCGCATTCAGCGTTGATCGGGACATTCCGCGCGGCGCGGCGGCGGTCAGGTTCTCGTCGGGGGTCAGGTGTTCGAAGACTCGTCGCCCTTCGATGACATGACAGATGCCCATCTCGACGCGTTTTTGCGCGAGCGCTTCGGTAATGTCCGCTCCCTGGAACGTTATCTCACCTCGGCTGATGCGTCCGCGCTCAGCCTTCAAAAGACCGCTGATCGCTTTCAACGTGGTGCTTTTCCCCGCTCCGTTCGATCCCAAGAGTGCGATCATCCCGCCTGTAGGAACCTGAACCGAAACACCTTTGATCGCCAGCATTACATTGTCGTACAGCACCTCGACACTGTTCATGGACAGAATGTTCTGGGCTTCAACTTTCTCTTGCATCGTCAATTCCCTTATTTCTTGAACTGATCGAAGGGCCAGACCATCAGGTAGTCTCTGATGTTGCCGTAGAGTTTTCCCAAACCGAGTGGTTCGATCAGAAGGATAATGACGATCAGTGCGCCATAGACTGCGTTCGGGATGTGAGCGAGCGTTTCAACGTTGATCTGCATGCCAATCCATTCACTCAGCGTGACGACGAGACCGTTCACGATACCCGGAACAAGAAGGATCAGGGCAACCCCAAAATAGGATCCGATGATGCTGCCAAGACCTCCAACGATCACCATCGCAAGAACCTGGATCGAAACGGCAACCGAGAATTGCTCGGGTGCGGCGAGAAAGAAAAAGGTGGCAACAAGCAACGCACCGCTGACGCCCGCGATGAACGACGAAGTCGCGAATGCGAGAATTTTGTAGTAGAAACTGTTCACACCCAGGATCGCGGCGGCAAAATCTTTTTCACGGACAGCGACCAAAGCGCGACCGAGTCCAGTACGCTTGAGATTAAGCATGAAGATCGTCACCAAGACACACCAGCCGAAGGCGACATAGTAGAAGCCAGTATCAGTGGTAATCTCTTGCCCGAGCAGCGCCAATGTCGGTGACTGGAGCGACGCGTGTGAGCCCCCCGAGATCGCCGGAGAGTGGGTCAGAACCCAGTCCATCACAAATTGCATCGCAAGAGTGGTAAGGGCGAGGTACAGTCCCTTGACCCGCAAAGCGGCAAAAGCAAACAGGCTGCCGATCACGGATGACGTCAACCCGCCGATGATCAGCGCGAATTCCCACGGCACCCCGAAACGCGCGGCATGGATCGCCGAATAGGCGCCGACCGCCATGACCGCGGCATAGCCCAGGTGAAGCTGCCCCGCCCAACCTGTCACCAGGTTCAGCCCCAAAGCGGCGGCCGTCCAGATCAGCCAGGGAAGCAAGTAGCTGTTCAGGTAAAGCGACGGAATGATGAACGGCGCGGCAAGACCGATCAGAAAGATGAATGCTGTCAGATTTCTGTCGGCAGGCACCTTGAAGATACGGCTGTCCGAAACGTAGTCGGCGTGATGGACGCCAGAAAGTCTGTAAAACATCCCTTACACCCTTTCGATGTCGTGACGACCAAATAGCCCGTGCGGACGGATCATGACCGTAAGAATGAGCACGGCGGCGACGATAAGCTCACGGCTTCCGCCTCCGACAAGCGGATCGAGGAAATCAGCGCCAACGTTTTCGACGACGCCCAGGATGATGCCCGCGATCACGGCGCCAAGGATACTGTCGAGACCACCGAGAACGGCAACGGTCAGACCCTTGAGCAGCAACAGCGACAGCGCCTGATCGACACCCTGAATTCCGCCCCAGATAACGCCCGCGGCGACAGCAACAACAGATGCCAGCGCCCAGGACAGGCCAACTCCGCGTTCAACCGAGATGCCGACCGACCACGAAGCCATGTAATCATCCGCGATCGCCCGCAACTTGATCCCGGTCCGGGTTCGGAAAAACAGCATGAATGCGACAAACAAGGCGAGCGCAACACCGGCACCAACCAGATGGATGCGGCTGATGAAGATGTCGTCCAAAAACAGTGGATCATAGCTGACGCCCAATTCCATCGAACGTGACGTCCCGCCCCAAATCGCAAGCGTTGTACCCCGCAGGAAAATGTCGAGGCCGAGTGTCAGCATCAAGATCATGACAACCGGCCGACCTGCGAGACGGCGCAAAGCAACACGCTCAATGCCGAACCCAAGGCCGAACATGACAACCGCAGCCAGAGGGATGGCCAGCCACAAGGGTAAACCCACGTCGCGTGCCAGCGCCAAGACCACATAGGCCCCGACCATGGTCAACCCGCCCTGCGCCAGATTGGGCACCGAAGATGCCTTGTAAATCAGCACAAGGCCGATGGCGAATAGCGAGTACAGCAGACCCGTCAAGGCTCCGTTGATCGCAAGCTCTGATAGAAAGACCCAGTCCATTTATACCTCCCTGATGGGAAGGCTTCTTTCGACCTTCCCTACTTCCCCGGTCTCGTAAGTCACCTGCGCGCTTACATGGACCTCTTTTGAACCGTCGTAGAGCGCCGCGATCACGTCAGCATAGCGTTCCTGAACGACCTTGCGCCGTAGTTTTCGTGTCCGTGTGATTTCACCATCGTCCGGGTCGAATTCTTTCGGCAGACTGACAAAGCGTTGCAGGCGCAATGGTTCGGTGACGGCCTTGTTGACCCGTTGGAAGGCCTCGCGAAGCAACGTCGCGACCTCTTCACGCTGAGAAAGATCGGCATATGACACGTAAGGTACGCCGTTCACTTCGGCCCAGTGCCCCACGGCCTCGAAATCCACGCAGACCATCGCCGTCAGTTCCTTCAGCCCGGCGCCGATTACGGCAGCATCCTTAATATAAGGGCTGAATTTCAACCGGTTCTCGATGTAGTTTGGCACAAACCGCTCGCCTCCGGCCGTATGCATGACCTCGGAGACGCGCCCCAGAACAACCAAGTGTCCATCTTCCTCCAAATACCCGGCATCACCTGTATGCAGCCACCCGCCCTCAAGGGCTTCGGCGGTCGCTTCGGGTTTGTTGAAGTACCCTTCGAATACGCTGTCCGAGCGTACCAGGATCTCCCCGTCCTCGGCGATGGTCACCTCGACGCCGGGCGCGGGTTTGCCGACGGTATGAAGGCGCACTTCACCCGGAGACTGAATTGCATTGATCGCGCTGTTTTCGGTTTGGCCATAGAGTTGGCGCAATTTGATTCCCAAGGATCGGTAGAAAACAAAGGTGTCTTCGCCGATCGCTTCGCCGCCGGTGAACGCGTTCTTGAGGCGGCTCATTCCGAACTGGTCCTTGATCGGTCCGAAAATGATTGCCTCGCCCAAAAGTCGGCCCAAAGGCTCCAATATACCACCGCTTTTTCCGTTCAGCTTGCGTGTCTCAGCGGCGATGGCCCGATCCATGAAAAAATGGTACAGCCATTTCTTTAAAGGGGACGAATTTTCGATACCCACCTGGATTGTCGTCAGCATCTGGTCCCAGCTTCTCGGAGCCGCCAGATAGAAGGTCGGAGCGATCTCGCGCATGTCGCGCACGACCGTTTCCTGGCGCTCAGGCACATTCACGGTGAAACGCCAAAGGAGTGCCGCGGCAACGGTTATGGCGTAGTCTCCCACCCAGGCCATCGGCAAGTACGCGAGGATCTCCTCATTTTCGTCGAAGGCACCCGCCGCATGTCCATTCCGAGCAGCAGCAAGAACGTTCTTCTGACTCAGTACGATGCCCTTCGGCGCGCCCGTCGTTCCGGAGGAGTGCAGAAAAATGGCCGGATCTTCCGGCTTCGCACGACTAAGCAGTTCCTCACGCAGGCCCGGGGTTTCGTTCAGATCGTGCTGACCAACTTCGATCAGGTGATCCCAGGACAACAGCCCTTCAACCTCGTAGAAGCCAAGACCGCGCGCTTCATCATAAATGATGTGGTCGATGCCCTCGGCGCCCGCGTCCTTCAGTTCCAGGATCTTGTCAACCTGTTCCTGATCTTCCGCAATGGCCGCGACGATCTCGACTTCGCCAAGAAAGTGCCTTAGTTCCTCAAGAGTTGCGCCCGGATAAGCGGGCATGGCGTAGGCACCAAGCAACGAAACAGCCAGCATGCCGCCATAGAGCCGCGCACGGTTATCGCCCAGAACAAGCACTGCTTTGCCAGGCTTCACGCCGATTTTTTCAAGCCCAGCCGCACAGGCCACCACCTCTTGGGCGTATTCCGCCCAGGTGGTTTCTTTCCATATCCCACGCTCTTTTTCGCGACGGGCGATATCCTTTCCGTGGAGCGACGCGTTCTTCGCCAGAAGTGCACCAATCGTTTCGCCGCCTGAAGACCGGTTCTTCGTAAAATCAGTCATGCGACCCTCCGATATATGCCTCGATGACCCGCGGGTCCTTCACAACCTCCTTGGGGATGCCACTGGCGATCATTTCACCGTAGTTCAGTGCCAGCATCCGATCACAAATGCCGGTGATGACATCCATATGGTGTTCGATCAGCAGAACGCTGACGCCGCGTTCGGCACGGGCATCCAGAATGAAACGGGACATATACCCTTTCTCTTCCTGGTTCATGCCGGCCATCGGTTCATCGAGAATCAGCATCTGTGGCTCGGCCACCAATGCCCGCGCCAGCTCGACCCGCTTTTTCAACCCGATCGGAAGACCATCGACCAACTCATGCCGAATGCTCTCGAGCTGTAGAAACTCGATCACCTCCTCGACGATTTTACGGTTCTCGATTTCTTCACGCTGTGCTGCCCACCAATATAGCGCCGTACGCAAAACGCCTGGGCTCATGTGGATGTGCCGCCCGAGCAGGATGTTGTCCAGAACGCTCATCCCGTTGAACAGGGCAAGATTTTGGAACGTTCTGGCAACGCCGAGCTTGGCAACCTTGTGAGGCGCCGTACCCGTAATGTCGTTTCCTGCCAGCCGGACCCTGCCCTCGTTTGGCGGGTAAAATCCGGTAATTGCGTTTGTTAGCGTTGTCTTGCCGCTGCCATTCGGACCGACAAGTCCAAAGATTTCCCCTTGTCGAATAACGAGGTCAACACCGGTGACAGCGACGATGCCGCCGAACCGTCGTTCGACCCCGCTGCACTCCAGTATCGCCCCATCATCGGCTCCGATTGCTGTGTTAATCCTTGTCGTCATCTAGATATCATTGTCCCCCTAAGGTTCACGGCCAACATCAGGTAATCCGGAAGTAGTCCGGCCGCCCCGTTGGCCATGGATCCCCCCACAATTGCTGCCCACCGTCGATGTTCAGAACTTCTCCGGTTACGAATTTCCCTGAATTCGCCGCCATATAGACAACCCCTTCAGCGACATCCCATTCGTCCCCGGCGTGCCGCATCGGGTTGGAGTCCTGAAAGGTCGCAGAACCCTCCGGAGGGTAGTTCCCGAAACCGTTGCTTTCGCAGCAACCCGGCGCCACGCAGTTCACTCGGATACCGTGCGGGGCCCACTCCACCGCAACCGACTTGGACAGGTAAACTACCCCTGCCCGGGCCGCACAGGTATGCGCGATGCCGGGCATGCCGCGCCAGATATCGGCCACGATGTTGACGATGGAGCCCGATTGCTTGTTGGCAACCCAGTGGCGCGCCGTGGATTGCATCATCCACCACGTGCCGTTCAGGTTGGTGTCTATGACCGCATTCCAGCCCTTTGGACTAAACTCCAACGCTGCTTGCGGAAACTGACCCCCAGCATTGTTCACCAATACGTCAATCGCCCCGAACTCCTGGTTCGTCTTGGCGACAAAATCCTCGACCTGCTCAGGCTCCCGGATGGTCATAGGCACAGCGAAAACTTCGCCCCCGAAACTTTCAAGAAACTCCTTGGCCAAAGCCAGTTTCTCTTCGTTGCGTCCATTGATCGCCAGATTGGCCCCGAGCCTTGCGAACAAGGTCGCAATTGCCAGCCCCAATCCGCCTCCGGCCCCGGTCACCACAACGACTTTGCCGGTGAATAAACCGCTTGCGTAAACGGTTGCACGTTTTGATAGGTCCTCCCTCGAAGACCCAAACTGCGTCTTATTCATGACGCCTCCTCCCATTCCCCATTAGGGGCAGCTGCCAGTAATCTAACGGGCGTTAGAAAATTGGTCAAGACAACTTTTCCCACCAGCCCCGCCCGTTATCTCCGATCAGTAAGACTTTGGAAGTCCAAGGGCTTTTTCTGCTATGAACGACAGAAGCATCTGCGGTGTCACCGGTACGATGCGGAACAGCAGAGCTTCACGTACCAGTCGCTCCACGTGATATTCCTTAGCATATCCGAATCCGCCAAACGTAATTTGCGCGGCTTCGGTCGCCTCGACCGCGGCGTCGGCGGCCAAAAGCTTGGCGGCGTTCGCCTCGACGCCGCAGGGTTCTCCCGCATCGTAGAGGGCTGCAGCGTGCATCACCATGAGATTGGCAGATTCCACTCGCGCCCAGGCTTTGGCGAGTGGATGCTGAACACCCTGATTTTGGCCGATCGGGCGGTCAAAAATCACACGTTCGTTTGCATAATGCGCCGCTCGCGCCAGTGCGTTGCGCGCAATACCGATGCATTCACCGGCCACCAGGATGCGTTCGGGATTCAACCCGTGCAAAATTTGCCTAAAGCCTTTGCCCTCCTCCCCGATCAGGTCCTCAGCCGGAATCGGCAATCCATCGATGAAGACTTCGTTCGAATCGACAGCCTTTCGACCCATCTTTTCGATCTCTCGCACGTCAACGAAATTTCGGTCGAGATCTGTATAGAACAGGCTCAGCCCTTCGGTCGGGCTGCTCACATCCTCAAGCCGCGTTGTTCTGGCCAGAAGCAACATCTTGTCTGCCACCTGCGCGGTAGAAATCCAGACTTTTTGTCCGTGCACGACATATCTGTCCCCCCGCCGCACCGCCATGGTCTTCAGCTTTGTGGTATCCAGCCCCGTCGTCGGTTCGGTCACGGCGAAACAGGCCTTTTCATCGCCTGCTATTAGAGGGCCAAGCATACGCGCGCGCTGCTCATCGGTCCCAAACTTCACCACCGGGTTGAGCCCGAAAATGTTCATGTGGATGGCCGAGGCTCCGCTTGCGCCGGCCCCCGACTCGGCGATTGCCTGCATCATTATGGTCGCCTCGGTGATCCCCAGACCAGCGCCGCCGACAGCTTCTGGCATGGCGATACCCAGCCAGGCGCCATCGGCCATTGCCCTGTGCAGTTCATGGGGAAAACCACCGTTGCGATCCCGATCCAGCCAATAGTCGTCGTCGAACCTTGCGCAAATCCGCAGAACCTGGTCGCGAATCTCTTGTTGGTCGGCGGTCAATCGAAATGTCATAGCGCGCGCCCTCTTTCCAATCTTACGAGCCCAGCCTCACATAGGGCAGCGATCCGCTCATCGTCAAAACCAAGATCACGCAGAATGCTTTGGCTGTCTGCGCCAGGCGGTCGTCCCAGCCAACGAAGCTGACCGGGCGTCGCGCTGAGATGAGGGACCGGACCAATGACCTGAGTCTGTTCGCCAGCGACCGACACGATATCCCCGCGATGGCGTATCTGCTCGTTCGTCGCGATTTCCTCGACACTCAACACACGCGAGGCAACGGCATCATGGCGGGCGAATACCGCCTCCACTTCCTTAGCCGTGTGCTGCGTGACGAAATCATTGATCGCGTCAAAGACCACCGTCATGTGCTGCGACATCTCGCCGAGTGTCGCAAACCGCGGATCATCGGCAAGGGCGTCCCCGCCGACTGCCCGCAACAGTCGGTGCGCGGTTTCCGCGCTCCCTGCGGAAACGGTCAGCCACACCCCATCGGACGTTCGGAACATCCCCCCCGGAGCAAAGTCCATCGGCTGGCGCAGCCCATTGCGCCGCGGCGAGAGGTTCGCGCCCGTCAATGCGGGAACAGGATAGTCCATCAACCGAAGCAACGCCTCGAACACCGCAAGATCGACGACCTGACCGCGTGCAATGCCCTTTTCGCGAGCAAATAGCGCGATCATGATTCCCAAAGCGCCCATCAGCCCTGTCGTGCTGTCGGCCGCCGGAAAGCCGGGGTGCATCGGCGGCCCGTCGGGAAAACCGGTCAGATGCGCTAATCCACTCATGGCCTCCGCAGCACGCCCAAACGCTGGCACGTCGCGCATCGGACCGTCCTGTCCGTAACCTGAAACCCGCAAGACAACCAAGTCCGGGTTCCAATCGTGCAAGACGTCTGGCCCAACACCGGCACGTTCCAGCACACCCGGTCGGAAATTTTCGATCAGCACGTCGGCATCTTCGACCAACTTTCGCAGGATGTCCCGGCCCTCGTCGGACTTCCAGTCCAGGCCTAGTGTTTTCTTGTTACGGCCCAAAGTCTTCCACCAGACGCCCACCCCATCCTCTGCCTTGGGTCCAAGGTCGCGCATCATATCCGTCCGGTTGGGGGCTTCGATCTTGATGACATCTGCACCAAAATCCGAGAGTAAAGCTGCCGCAAGTGGTCCGGCAATTACGTGACCAAGTTCTATAATCTTCAGTTGATCAAGGGGTCCAGACATCTGCACTTTCGACTTTGCTAATTTTCTAATGGTTGTTCGATTCCTAGCAAAGGCGAAGTCGGACCTCAAGATTCAAAGGTAATCACTTCCCCAAAAACGTAACCGCCCGGTTGTTACCGCGGATCAGTTTATCGGCGTCCAGTTCCATGAAAGCAGTTCGTTGAGCGGGTTGGTCATGTGATTGTGGATGCGGTCGAGGATTTCGGCCAGCCAGGCTTGCCGATCGTGGCCGTTCATCTTGGCTGTCTCGACAAGGGAGATCGCCCGGGACAGCGTTTCGCCACCGCTGTCGGAGCCTGCAAAAAGTCAGTTTTTTCGCCCGATGCTGATCGGGCGCATGACGCGCTCGGCGGTGGTGTCGTCGATGCCGACGCGGCCATCTCCAAGGAAGAGCTCGAATGACGGCCAGCAGCTGAGACCATAGCGGAAGGCCTTCGCGAGACCGTCCTTGCCGGGAATGCGTAGCAGTTGGGCCTCGGTCCATGCCTTGAAGGCCTAGACCATGGAGCGGGAGTGCGCCTGGCGTGCTGCCAGCCGCAGTTTCGCTGTCTTTTTTGCCCACCCGAACTATGGCCTGCCGTGCGTTCTTTCAGGCCTGTGGGACGAAGCGCTCGTCTTTGGCGGCACCGAAGTGGCTCCGACATTCGGCGGTTTTCTCGAAGGCGCGCTTGAGGCGACGGAACATGCCTACACCGTCCTTAAGACGGGTCGAGGGCGCTCAGAGAAACGCTTATAACTGCATCTGCGTTCAGGCTGTCGCTGGGGAACCTGAAGGAGCGTTTTCTTGTTTAGGCGGCTTGATCAAGAAGAACAGCGCATACAATACCGGCACCGCGACCAGTGTCAGGATCGAGGCGAACGCGAGGCCACCCATGATTGTGACAGCCATCGATGCGAAGAAGGCGTCTGATATGAGCGGAGTCATACCGAAAATCGTTGTGCCCGCAGCCAGCACGACGGGCCTCAAACGGCTGACCGAGCCATCGATTACCGCCTGATAGTCCTCGACACCTTCGGCGCGTTGCTGATCGATTTCTTCCACCAGCACAATGGCATTCTTCATCAGCATCCCGGAAAGGGACAAGAAGCCGAGAAGCGCCGTGAACGTGAACGGTAGCCCAGTGAACAGCAGACCAAGAACCATCCCCGTGACCGACATCGGAACCACGAGCCACAGGATCAGTGGCTGGCGCACTTTGTTGAACATCAGGATCGAAATTGTCAGCATTACCAGAAAGCCCAAGGGAAGCTGTTTGCCGAGACTTGCCTGCGCTTCTCCCGCGCTTTCGAACTCGCCACCCCATTCCATCGTGTAGCCTTCGGGAAGCCGAATGGCTTCGATATCAGAGCGGACACTGCGAAAGGCCTCATCTGCTGTCAGGTCGCCGCCTGCACCGCCGAGGACCGTTATCGTACGCTCACGGTCGCGGCGGTGGATAAGGGCCTCGACGAGGCGGGGCTCAAAGCCGGAGACGAGGTTGGCCATCGGCACATAGCCATTTGCACCCGGCGACCAGACGGAGAGATCGCGCAAACGATCCAGCCCGTCGCGCTCGACCTCGGGAAGCCGCAGATACATAGGGATTTCGGCATCGCCTTCGCGCAGGGTGCCGACCCGCAGGCCCGAGGTCCCGTATTGCACGGTGTCGGAAATCGATCCGCGAGTCGCACCGGCCAACCGCATGCGAGCCTCGTCGACGATGGGTTCGACGAGAATTTCGCGCTGTCGCCAGTCTGTGCGCGGGTTTGTGATCGTGCCGGCCTCGTCGAAGATCGCAAGCGCGTTATCCGATAGCTGCCGGAGGACTACCGGATCGGGTCCCGAAAAGCGAACGGCGACATCGGCCCCGGCAGGCGGACCGAAGACGATCTCCTCGACGCGGATAAGAGCATTGGGGAATTGCGCCGGCAGTTCGCGATTGAGACGCGCCGCAACATCGGGGATGAGTGTGGCATCGGTCGCACGCACGATCAGCTGACCGTAGCTCGCATCGGCCTGCTCAGGGTTGTAGGTCAGCATGAAGCGGCTGGCCCCTCGCCCGACAAGCGTTGTAACGTCCGTCACTATCTCCTCGCCTAAGATGATCGCCTCGAGCCGGGCCATTTCTTCATTCGTGGCTCGAATGTCCGTGCCCTGTGGCATCTGGAATTCGACGTAGAATATCGGGGTGTTCGACGCCGGAAAGAAAGCCTGCTTGACTTGGCCGAAGGCCATGACCGACCAGACCGTGATTCCGACGACCGTCAGGACTACGAGCACGCGGGCGCGCAGCGCCATCCAGAGGAAACCGCGATAAGCCGAATAGACTAAGCCGCGATAGGGGTCCTTGGAGGTGTCTCTTGGCGCCTTCAGAAGGAGCTTCCCAAGATAGGGTGTAACGGTTACGGCGAGGATCCAGCTCATCAGCAACGAAATCGCGATAACCGCGAAAAGCGAGAACAGGAATTCTCCGGTGGCGTCTGGCGATAGCCCAATGCCCGAAAACGCCATGATCCCGATCACGGTGGCCCCAAGCAGGGGAAACCCTGTCGCGGTCTCTGTATCGGCGGCGGCGTCTTCGGCGGACTTGCCCCGCGCCATGCCAATCAGCATGCCTTCGGCGATCACGATGGCATTGTCGACCAGCATGCCCATGGCGATGATCAAAGCCCCGAGACTGATCCGTTCCATCTCGATGCCGAAGACAGACATGAAAAACAGTGTGGAAAAAACCGTGAGGCCCAGCGTGGCACCCACGACCAAACCCGCGCGCCAACCCATGGTCAGCATCAGCGCCCCGATGACGATGGCCACGGATTGACCGAGGCCGACGAGGAAGCTCGAGACCGCTTCGTCGACGACCTTATGCTGTTCATAGATCGGTACGATCTCGACGCCGTCCGGCAATTCGGTCTTCAGCTGGTCCAGCCGTGCCTCGACCGATCTGCCGACCTCGACAACGTTGCGGTCCACGAGCGCCGAGACCCCGAGGGTGAAGGCCCGCGTGCCATTGTGACGCACGATCTGGCTCGGCCGCTCTGTCTCCTCTCGGACCACGCGAGCGATGTCGTAGAGCGCAATCTGCCCGACCTCTCCGGGGGCGCCGAGCCGCAGCGCCTCTATGCCCTCGACGCTGACATAACCCGGCGGAACGGACACGCCCAGCCGAGACAGCCCTTCGCTGATCTCGCCGTTGGAGAAAACCTGGTTTTCGTCGGCGATGATACCGAGGATCTGGTCCGGTGGCAGGCCCAGTTCGGTCAGGCGCGCCGAAGGGATCGAAATGATGATCTCCTCTTCAGCCAGCCCCTGAACCTCGATCTTGGCCACCCCGTCGACGGTGACAAGGTCGCGCCGCAGTTTAGTCGCGAGGTCTCGCTGTTCCGAGGCGCTCAACCCATCGGCCGTCACAGCGTAGAACATGCCGTAGACGTCGCCGAAATCGTCATTGATGATCGGAGACTGCGCACCGGAGGGAAGCTCTCCTTCGATGTCGCGGATACGGCGGCGCATCTCGTCCCAGACCTGCGGAATCTCGTCGGGCCCATAGGTCATCTCGATCTCGACCGTGATCTGGGCCATGCCCGGCATGGATTTCGATTCCACCCGGTCGAGCTGCTTCATCTGTTGGAGTGCGCTTTCCACGACATCGGTGACTTCCTCTTCCACCTCCATCGCCGTCGCGCCCGGATAGGGCACGAAAACGAGCGCCGTCTTGAGCGTGAAACTCGGGTCTTCGAGGCGTCCGACCGTGTTCAGCCCCCACAAACCGCCGAGAAGGCAAAAGATAATTGCCAGCCAAACGGCGACCGGACGTCGGATGCTTGCGCGGGAAATACTCATTGTCATGGTTTCGGTTTTCCGGTCCAGGATCGTTCAGAGGCCGCGAACCGCGACTGTTTCGTTTTCCTTCAGGCGCCACCACCCGCCGGACACAACCAGTTCGTCTCCGGAGAGCCCCTCAAGCACGACGATTTCGTCGTCGTTCGGCAGCCCCAGGCGGATCGTCTTACGGGACACCCGGCCGGTCCCCTCGTCATACAGCCAGATGGACGGCTCGCTCCGGCTCGTCGTGTCGATCGCCGAGACCGGGACGACTACCAACCGCGATTGCGCACCCTCCGCGGCGGCGGCTACGCGCACATTCGCCGTCATTCCGGGCAGCAATCTCGGGTCGATGGCGCCCTCGATTGCAAACTCGACGTCATAGGTTTGGGCTGTGGGGTCTGCATCGGTCACGAATTTCCGCAGATACAGAGTTGCGTCATATCCCGGCACGGCGGGGAAAGAGGCGGTTACCCTGAATGCATCGGGCTGGGCCCGTGCCATCGCGGCGAGTTCCTCGGGCAGCGAAATCCGCACCCGCATTTCACTGATGTCCTGCAACCTGGCAATCGGAGCCGCAGGGGTGACGTTCGAAAACTCCTCCAGAAAGATGCGCGCGACAATGGCGTCGAAGGGCGCGGTGATCGTGGCTTGAGCCAAGCGTCGCTCCGCTTCACGCAGGGCGACTTCTGCCTGAGCAAGCTGCGCGCGGTTCGTTTCAAGTCGGGCGTCGGTCGCCACCCCCCTCTCGGTCAGACTCAACGCACGATCGTATTCGGATTTTGCGAGGTCGAAAGAGGCCTGCGCCCGATCCACGGCCAATTCGAAATCGACTGGGTCGAGCGCGGCAATTAAATCGCCTTTCTCGACCCGAGTCCCAGCATCTACCGCGAGGTCGGAAAGCTGACCCGAAACCTGAAAGGCAATATCCACGGTCCGGGCGGGCTCCACGCGGCCTGCCAGGCTGCGCGCCCTATCGCTATCGCGAAGCTCGGCACGCGATACTTCGACCGTGACCGGTTGGGCCATGTCTTGCTCGGCGCTCCCTTGCGCATCGGCACCGGAAACCTCATCCGTAGTCTGCGCGAAGACCTTGGATGCGATGTCCGGGTTGAATTGCACGAGAAGGACAATGGCGAGAAGAAGGGCGACCAATCCAGCGGCACCTCCTCGGAAGTATCTGGTTCTATTCAAGCTCATTTATCATGTCCTTCAATCTGTCGATGGCGGCGTCTTGCTGATCGTCGTCACCATCCGCGAGGCGAAGAAGCCTCTGGAAACGAAGACCCTGGATCGCCAAAAAAAGAACCATCGCCGCAGTGTCGTCCTGCGCGTCCGAACGGATGCGCTCGACATCACGGGACAGCTCTCTTCTCAGCGGGTCCAGAAGATTCGGATCCGACGCCGAAACCGCGAGAATAGCCATCGAAAGGTCATCATCGGTGCTTACGGCTTGCAGAACTGTCTCGAGATGACCGCGCAGGGTGCGGGAACTGTGCCCTTCCGGGACCGACGCCAGACGTTCGCGGTGCTCCGCGAGCATTTCGTCGAGCAGCCCGGCCAGAAGCGCTTTCTTGGTGGGGAAGTTGTACAACACCCCACCCTTGCTGAGGCCGGATTCCCGAGCGACGGCGTCGATCGTGATCTTTCCCGCGCCTTCTCGCAGCGCAATCGCCCGCGCAGCGCCGAGAATCTTCGGCGAGGCGTTCTTCGGTTGCTTTTCCACTTGTGCAGTCACCCTGTACCGTCCGGTCGGTTAAGTCATTGGGCGAGCTAATGCGCTGCCCCGTATTTGGCAAGCGAGCTCAATCTGAAAATTTGTCTCTGTGGCCGCTACCGTAAAGTCGCAGGAATGCAGCGACCGCTTCGCGCGCATGTTGCTCGCGGTGGACAGCTCGTTTCACTGCGAGAAGGCGCGGCATAAGTAGCCCCGAAACGCAAAGGTGTATGAAGTGATCGGACGCGCGCCGGACGTCATCGACATCGAGCGCGCCTTCGCGCGTAAGGCGCTCCAGAATCCGACCGACGAGTTCGCGGGCAGGTTTCGGGCCTGCGCGAAAATAAACCTCACCCACTTCGGGCAGTGCCTCGGAGGCGCCAACGCACGTTCGCAGGAGACGGATGTAGGTGTCGTCCAAGGTGAGGTCGACCATGCGAAGGGCGAGTTCTTCCAACTGGGCGCGCGGCTCCAAAGACGCGATCAAGGGCCGGAGGATTTCGTCCGCAAGCCGACCGCATTCGGATTCAACCACGCTCAGGAACAGTTGCTCCTTGGTCGGGTAATACGAATACATGGTTGCCTTCGACACTTTTCCTTCAGCGGCAATTGCATCGACCGTGGCTCCTTCGTAACCGCATCGGAAGAAAACCTCGCGCGCACCAATCATGACGTCGGCCATTTTTCTCACGGGCATCTCGTTCTCTCTATCCCAGGCAGGACTAGGCGGTTACAAGCTTTACTGTACCGTCTAGTGAGTATAGTAGATAGAAGTTGATTTAGCAGCAAAGCGTAAAGCTGTGCGGATCTACCCCACCAAGCGCCGCTTGGCGGCTTTTTCTAGCGCCGTTTTCAATTCGTCATGAGCTTCGGGTCTGATTCTGCCTGAGTTGTTCTCGGGCGCGGGATTATCCCGCGAACAGGAGGGGTACCGTCATTCTGCCGCGCTTGCGGTCCCGACAAAGGCACCCTCGGCCTCCCAGCGGCGTGCGATCGAGCCAAGCTTGTCCAGCACGCCGCGCAGTTCCGCGCCGCGCTCAGTCAGCCCGTAGGTGACAGCGGGTGGGATGGTCATGGCCTGCTCGCGCCATACAACGCCAGCATGTTCCAGCATTCTCAGCCTCTCGGTCAGGACCCGGGTGGAAATGCCGGGCACCAAACGCTTGAGCGCGCCGAAACGCTGCGGTCCCTGCTCGGACAGAACCCAGAGTATATAGATCGTCCAAGGGCCTGTGATGACACGCAGAAGCGCCTCCATCGGGCATGAGGGGGGCTGGACGCTCTTCATCGTGGATTATCCTCGCGGTTAAAGTAATCTAGTTACTTTTAAGTGCCTACTTTCACGAACGATGCAAGACACCTAAAGGTACTTAGAGCGGAAACTGCGGCTGAACAAGCCCTTGCAAACAGGGAGTGCGGTGATGAGTGACAACGTGGCAAAGTATGTCTACTGGATCGCGACCGGCCTTGTGGCGCTGGTCTATCTGGGTGCGGCGACTTTCTACATCTCATCCCACGATATGGTCGCGGGCATGTATCGCGAGGTGTTGAGCTATCCCACATACATCATCTGGCCGCTCGCGATTTTGAAGATTGTCGGCGCGGTGGTGATTCTCTGGCGCCCTTCGGCGATGCTGGCGGACTGGGCTTACGCGGCGATGTTCTGGCATCTGGTGTTGGCGTTCGGGGCGCATGTGGGCGCGGGCGATCCAGGCTGGCCACCGGCTCTTGCGACCTGGGTGCTCCTGATCGCCTCGTGGATGACAGCCAATCGCGTGCGTGCGGTAAAGTCGGCATATGCGCCGACGTTTCCGACAGAGACGAATTAATCCGATGCGGAGTTGCCACGGCGCTGGCCATCCACCCTCGGGCTTGGGGTTCAAAAGGACGACAGAATGACCGAAAGGCAGCCGACAGTGTTTGTTCCCCATGGAGGCGGCCCTTGCTTCTTCATGGACTGGAACCCGCCTGACACCTGGGACAGGCACCGCAGATTCCTTGAGGCTTTGCCTGCGAGCCTGCCGGCAAAGCCCAAGGCGCTTCTCGTGATCTCAGGCCATTGGGAGGAACGGGTGTTTACCGTGCAGACCAACTCCGCGCCGCCGCTGCTGTTCGACTATCAGGGGTTTCCCCCCCATACTTATCAGCTGACCTGGCCCGCGCTAGGCGATCCTACGCTGGCGGCCCGTGCAAGCGAGCTATTGAATGGCGCGGGTTTTGAAACCCGGGCCGACGCTACGCGTGGCTTCGATCATGGGGTGTTTGTTCCGCTAAAGGTGGCTTTGCCTGAGGCCGACATACCTACCGTCCAACTGAGCCTGCGCGACGATCTCGACGCTGAGGCGCATCTTGCTGCTGGTCGCGCGTTGGCGCCCTTGCGAGACGAAGGTGTTCTGATCATCGGGTCCGGCAACACCTATCACAACATGGGCAAGATGATGCGGGCGATGAGGGGCGGACCCGATGGCCCGGTGAACGGCGGCGACTTCGACCGATGGCTCACGGGTGCGGTGACCCATGAAGACCCCGGGGCGCGCCGCGCCATGCTGGCTGCTTGGGATCGGGCACCCGGCGCACGCGACGCCAATCCGCGCGAGGAACATCTAATTCCATTGCACGTCGTGGCCGGCGCCGCGCTTGCGGATCGGGGGGAAAAGACCCTCGAGGATCACGTATTGGGCGCGGTCGAAAGCGCGTTCAGATTTGGATAGGACCAGATATGTGCTTCGAACTTCCCTTGCGGCAGGGTCCGCGCCCCGAAACCACCGAGTGCGCCCCGCATGAGCAAGTGTCGCAGAACTCCTCGGCCGAGATTCACGCATTGTTCAAGCAGAAGGCCTTCGCCCTGCCCTTCGTCGAGCGTTGCCGATCGGGTATTTCGGTCCCCGGCGCCGAGGCATTAGTCCTGCCGCGGCCGCATGCCTGCGGCCCGCGCGAAGCCTTCATGATCGGACGCGAATTTGCGCATGTGCATCCCGCCTATGACGGTTCGTCGCACATGATGCTGCCGCTGGCGGCGGTTGAGGAACTCATCGCGAAGGGATGGGGCGAACAGCACCCGATGGCCTCGGCCGGATACATCCCGGCCAATGCGATCATGGCCTTTGCTCCACGCGATGAGGCAGAGGTCGATGTGATGATCAAAATCCTGACCACAAGCTGGGGTTTCGCGCGCGGCAAGCTGGCGAATCCCGCCCCCACCCAAATCCACGATTGATCGCAAGCGCGCTTGCAGAAACATCAAGATAAGAGAGATACCATGTCCAACATCCAGAACGGCCCCTTCATCGTGACCGGCGCGTCCGGACAACTTGGCCGGCAGGTGGTCGACCTGCTGGTTCAGGCAGGTGCCGGGCCGGTCATCGCGATCTCGCGCACTCCCGACAAGCTTGCCGATCTGGCGGGAAAAAGAGTCGAGGCGCGCGAGGGCGATTTCAACGACCCGGCTTCTCTTGAAGCAGCCTTCGCGGGCGGCAAGCGTCTCCTCATCATCTCCACCGACGATCTGGAGCCGGGCAAGCGGCTCGCAGCTCATTCCAATGCGATTGCTGCGGCCAAGACGGTAGGTATCGACCACATCGTCTATACCTCCTTCGCAGGCCCAGTCGCGGAAAGTCCAATCGGATTCGCTCAAGACCACGAAGGGACCGAGAAGCTGATCACGGAAAGTGGGGCGGATCATACGATCCTGCGCAACAATATGTACACCGACTTTCTGTTGATGGGCGGCCAGCAGAGCGTCGCCATGGGCACGCATTTCTCCGCCGCAGCAGATGGCAAGACCGGATATGTGACACGCGCGGATTGCGCCCGTGCCGCAGCCGCGGCGCTAATGAAAGCTACGGGAAGGGAGACCCTCGATATCACCGGGCCGGAGACGGTCAGCCAGGCCGAGGTCGCGGCGATCTTGTCCGAAATTGCGGGTAAGGAAATCCCCTATGTCGCCCTGCCCGCCGAGGATCTGGTGCAGGCGATGATCGCAAATGGACTGCCGGAGTTCATGGCGAGGGTCTTTGCCTCCTTCGACGAAGCAATCGCGCAGGGCTATCTCGATGTGGCCAGCGGCGATCTCGAATCGCTCACCGGCAAGCCCGGACAGTCGGTGGCCGATTTCCTGGCCGCTAACCGCGCGGCGCTTCTTCAGGCGCCGCAGGAACAATAATGCTGGAAAATGTCATGAGGCTTTACAACGCGAACTTCTCACCGAATGCGCTGCGTGTACGGGCGGTGGCGCACGAACTGGGCGTGGAACTCGAAATCGTCGAGGTCGACATCCGTGCCGGGGACAACCGCGCGGCGGAATTTCTTGCCCGCAATTCAAATGCAAAGGTGCCTGTTTTGGAGGACGGGAATTTCGTGCTCTGGGAGTCCCGGGCGATCTGTGCCTATCTGGCCGGGATCCGGCCCGAGGCAGGGCTCTATCCTGATGGCCTCAAGACGCGGGCCCTCGTCGATCAGTGGGCCTGGTGGCAAGCCATCCACCTAGGCCCGGCGATGCAGAAGTTGTCCTTTGAGCTGTTCCTCAAAGAGAAATTCGGCATGGGCGATCCTGATCCTACTGTGGTCGAAGCGGAACGGAAAGCCACCGATCAGTTCCTTGCCGTTCTGGAAACCGGACTCGACGATAAGGATTGGATTGCAGGCGCACTCAGCCTTGCCGACTTCTATCTGGCGACCACATTCATGTATCGCGACCAAGCGGGGATTTCGCTGGACGAATTCCCCAGAATCGCGGGCTGGATCGGCCGGCTTGAAGCGCGTGACAGCTGGCAGAAGGCCGTAGCACCGCTTCTTGCGCTCTTCGCCTGACATCGCGCTCGCCGCGATGATTGAACGATCTGCATCACGTCCGGCGATCGGCGCGCTATCAGATTTAGACATGAGCAGGAAGCGTCGCATGACAGAAATTAGCCGCAGACAGCCGCGACAACCAACCTGACAAGAGTTCCTCCGGAAGCAATGCGGCGGTTTTGGGATGTAGATGCTGTGTCTCATCCCGATCTTTAGAGTTTTCGCGCGGAGTGTATTCATCAGGTCCGATAACTCAGCATCCGTCGCGCCAATTGAGCACGTGCCGTTCGTCCAAGACAAAGACTGATCTCACGGCCTCCGCGAGCGGGATGCCGAGCACAGTGTAACCGTGCAGGACAGCTATGCGGGTGTCACTGTTCCCTTAATTCTTGGACGCTGATGTATGTGACCGTTCAGAACCGCGGGGTCATGCTGCCCTGAGCAAGGGTGGTGTAGGACTTATGAAGCTCGCAATGTTGCCCGCAATAGGCTGCTTCGGGGCTTCATATTTCGTTCGTTCACTCAAACCGCTGTCGTTCCCAGGAACAAGAAAAAACCAGACCGCCGGAGCGGTCTGGCCGTTGGCTTAGGCGGCGTCTTTGGGGCCCCAAGGGATGACAGCCTGCAGGGACAGATCGTCCTGGTTTGCGGCCTTGCCGAGGTTGGCGTTGAAGCCGTGGTCGCGGATGGTCAGCGTGTAGTAGTCGGCGCCGGTCTCCTTGTTCTGCTTCTTCCAGATGCCGCCGCACTCGACCAGCTTGCCGCGCGGGGAGCGGCCGAGGACGCGGTGCGTGGGGGCCATCGGGTTNGTGCTCGCGACGGGTTCGACCGTGATGTCGAGGTCGAAGGTCAGGGTCGAGATGGAGCCGACGCCCTTGGCGGTTTCGATGTCGGTGCTGGTGAATTTAATGCAGTTCGTGGTCATTGCTCTTCTCCTTGTTTGCATTGCAATGATGGTCACCTTGCAGCTGGCCAAGGCCCGGCCACACCGAAGGCGAAGCGTAGCGGAGAGGGGCAGGCGCCGGTCTTTTTGGCGCGCGAGGAATGACCCGTAGGGTCAGGGGAAAAAGATCGGCGACAACCTTTGTGGACGGGACGACAGCTGCGACCAGCATGTCATGCAGAGCAACACATCGGGAGAAGTGCGGTGGCCGCGAAGGACACCCAGGTGAACAGCCGATGAAACTGCCGGGGGCGGTGTCCTTTCTGCCCTCTCACCCCGAGCCGCAGCCGGACGGGTTCGCGCTTTGCCGAGCCTTGCCTAACGTGGCGCGACCGCTTGCCCGTGGTAAGTTGGTCGAGTGAGGTGCCATCTGGCTGAGCGATTTCAAGCAGACCGCCGTGGCATCTGCACCGGGCGCGGGTCATCCCGATTTCGGACCAACCCTCTTCGGCATCCCAATAGTTTGCGATTTTTTACATCGCGTCCAACACCGACCCTCTGCCAGCTTTGGCCAGAGCGATCCGGCGGTTGTCGAAACTCCTTTGCGGTCAATGATGGCAGAACAGCATGTCCGGCAAAGCGAGGACTAACACCGGCTGACACGGGAAAAACGAGACTATTGAAGCGACCCGCCCCGCCCCAGCGACCGTTACCGAATGGCCGAGATGAAGCGTTGCCACGACCATGCGACGGCTGGTCGGGCTGGCTCCGGAGGAGACGGCACGGCCAGCGGTACGTCGCAGGGAGAGGCAGCGTTTCAGCTCGGGGAGGGCGGCTGCATGCAGCCGACCGAGTAGGGCGCGGTCCTGACCAAAGGGCAGGATGATTTATGGACAACAAGCACCCACGAATTCCGTTCGCCGATTTGATGAAACTAACCCCGACTCGGAATGTAACAGATACGACCTTTGGCCTTCTTCAGCCATCCGAGTTGTCGTGCGCGTAGCTGCCATATCGCGTAGGACGCCCGTAATGCGGGCCAATGAGCCGAAAGGTCTCGATTGGCGACTCGTGATCGATGGTGTTCTCTGGAAGAGGCTATTCCGCACAGGCATCGGGAAGGATTCCTGCAACCGAGAGCAGTAGGAAGCTGCCATGAACCCGCTCATATTGCCACTGACCTACTCTCACCACGTTAATTAAACCCGCTTATCTTAGCCTACCCACTATTTAAGCGAAGCCCGTATTGCTTAAATAAAAGAGGGGCATCATAGTGAGCTATGACCGATTCAGACCCCAACCAACGCCTTGGCCGCTTTGTCGAAACCCCCGTTGCAGGAGAGACGGTCCGCGCCTTCGTACCACCTCCCCTGCCTCCAGTCCCAACAATCGACGTACTGGGGCTTCTCGACCGACTCAGCCTCGCGGAGCGCGCCTTAGGGCGGCTGGATGGCATCACGATGCTTCTGCCGCGCCAGGAACTGTTCCTCTATATGTATGTCCGCAAGGAGGCCGTACTTTCCTCACAGATCGAAGGAACGCAATCGACGCTGACAGACCTGCTGCGTTTCGAGACCGAAGCACAGGCGGGCCAGCCAATCGATGACATCCGCGAGGTCTCGAACTACGTCGATGCCATGATGTACGGGTTGGAGCGCCTCGAAGACTTGCCACTGTCCCTGAGGCTAATCCGCGAGATGCATGCGCGTTTGCTGCAAAGCGGACGTGGCGGCACCAAGGACCCCGGGGAGTTTAGGCGCTCCCAGAACTGGATCGGAGGGACACGTCCCGGTAATGCGCTGTACGTTCCACCCCCCGTCACGGAACTGGACAATTGCCTCGGCGCGTTTGAACGCTTCATGCACGACGACCAGTCCCGCCTTCCTGCTCTCATCAAGGCAGGACTGCTGCACGTCCAGTTTGAAACCATCCACCCTTTTCTCGACGGCAATGGCCGCATCGGCAGGTTGCTGGTAACATTGTACCTCTGCGTCAATGGGGTGCTGCAAAAGCCTCTCCTCTATCTGAGCTTGTTTCTTAAGACGCATCGCGCTGATTACTATCGCCTGCTCCAGGAGGTTCGTGAGCATGGTCAGTGGGAGGCTTGGCTTGACTTCTTCCTCGCTGGCGTGGCGGATACGGCAAACCAGGCATTTGATGCCGCCACGCGGATTGTTGACCTGTTTAAGGAGGATCGCGAGCGCATTTCAGCGCAAAGCGATCGCGCCGGTTCGTCACTGCGTATCCATGAACTGTTCCAGCAGCACCCCTTCCTGACCGCGAACCAACTGGTCGAGTACACCGGTCTGTCGGCTCCGACGGTGAACGCGGCCCTCGCCGACCTCCAACGCTTCGGAATTCTTGAGGAGATTACTGGGAGGAAGCGGGGGCGTGTTTTCAGCTATCGCGCCTATCTGACCATCCTCAGCGAGGGTACCGATCCGCTACCCACCACTGCCTAGAGAAAGGTGCGATGACAATTGCCATTCGACCATGAATGTCAATCGTGGCTGGGTTGCTCCCCTACAAGTTCGGGCAATGGCTCGGCGTGCCCATGACTCTCAAACTCGTTCCAATAGATCATGGCGAACTCTGCCACGGCTGGGCGTGGTCCATCGATGATGAGGACGCACTCGCCGAACAGGTTGCACGTATAGTTCTCGGCCAATATCGCCACGTCGCCAAGATCCTGAGCGGTGCGGGGGTGCCGGGACCTGCTGCCAATGCCGAGCAGGCGACTGCAGCGATCAAACAACTGACGTTGGCGGAGGGTGACGATCCTTGGCACCGTGATGGCTGGCTGTTCCAGGCGATATCGTGGATCGCCGCGCACCAGCAGCCTGCCGCTTCGCTCACCCGGATGCCTCATATTCGCAAGGCCGATGTCGCGTTTCCCTTAAATCTGAGACGAGACGCTTTCGGCATTGAGTTTTGCCTTTAATTGCGAGATTCGGCTGTCATGGGGCCTTTGCTTCTCGCGTGCCTTTGCGCGATGTGATCGACCGCGGCTAGCAATCGATGCTCCTTCTCGAAGGCGCGCAAGAGAGCAACCTTGGCAAAGTCGTCTATGGCGGAGCTGACGATGGCTGCCTTAGCCAAGGATGAGATCGCGCGGCGGCGATTGCGGCAAGGCACAACAGCCTCACTTCCGGTCTGTGGCTCTGAAGAGCGAACAAGGGCTCCCCGTGGCAGCCCTTAAGTGACATGGCAAAGGTGACTGCGCGCATTGCGCGCCGAAGTTGCCTGGGGCCTTGCGATCGCGCGGCGCATTCAAGCATCCCTGCCCCGCGGCGCGCTCGGTATATCAGTTTGTCGGATATTGGTTCGTCACCGGCTTTGCCGAGGGTCTGCACAAGTCTCGTCCCGCAAACCCGACAGTCGAATGCCCAGGCCCGCCTCCAATGCCTGAGCGAAAGGCCCTCTCGGGAGCATTGCAGACAATGCTGGAATGGCATCTGGGCCGTCAGCGATGCTTCTCGTGGCGTCATTGCCGGAAAGGTCAAAGATCGCACGACATCTGGGGCGACCCGTGCGGCATTGGCAATCTTCTCTGCCGCAGCCGCGTCGATGCTGAAGTCCAAGGCGGTGCCATGCGTGGTATCGATTTCGATATGAGCCAGCAGTTCCGCGTCATTACAGTAGTTGGCCGCAGCCAACCGAGACAACCAACCTGACAACAACTCGTCTGGAAGCGGTGCGACAGTCTTTGGCAGCGGTCGCAGCGTCACACGCCGGTCTTCTCGAGCCGCCGATGGGCGTTCGCATGGCGCGACCAAACCGGCGTCCATTTTGCGATTGCGTCATCGGTGATGCATTCCTCACCGGTGACAATGGCCTCGATGGAAAGATCCTTGACTAGGGCGAAAATGCGCGAGGTCACCCCACCGGTCAGTGCAAGTATCTGCTTGAGCGACTTGACCTTCAGATTGGATTTTTTGTTGAGGGGCATTGCCGCGATGAGTGTCTGGATCATATCCGAGAACTCGGCATCATCGCGCCAGTTTGGCAGGTGATGTTCGTCCAGCCGCCTGGCAAGTTGGATATCACCACGGATGGCATCGACAGCCTCGCTGACCCCGAGGCAGACCAGCGACACTTCGAGTTCATTGCTGAGATACCGCAGAACATTGAGAAAGCGTCGCTGTTCGCGGTGGGTCCCGGCCAAAAGGTTGTGAACCTCGTCGATCATGATCATCCGCAGGCCAAGGTCACGCAGTAGCGCGATGACACGGACTTCGAGGGAAGCCACATTTTGAGCGCGGGCGCTCAGTGCCGTCGCCGGGGCGCCAACGGCGGCCAGGATATGCAGGTAAAACCGCCGTTCATCAGGTGCGGGCGGCGCTTGCAACAGCAGAAGCGGTGTGCGGGTGATGCCTGATGCCGGATCGTATTCTGGTGCGTACTTGCGCGACAGGTTTCGGGCAATCATCGTCTTTCCAATCCCGGAGGCGCCATGCACAAGAAGCCCAGGCATACGGGTTTGTCGTGGCGCTTCGATCATGCCCTGCAAGCGGTCCAACACCTGTTCCGCCCGNGGAAAGCCGATCCAGATATCCGATTGAATGAGGGCGATCCGGCCGTCTTCTTCAGTTGTCCCTGCCCTCAATTCACCATCTCTCCACCTTGAACAATGGGCGCGATGTATCACCCGTATCGATCGCGCGCAGCCCTTCGGTTGACGAGACGGCCGAGTTGGCGCTCTCCAATGTCCCTTTTCTTTCACGGGATCGGCGTTCGGCCTTCGTCAGGCCCCGGCTTTCAGTCTCGATCTGGCGTTGCTGGCGGATCAGCTCAGCCAGAACCAGCTCATTGGACCCGGACTTGCCAAGGGCCCGAGCCCTCCTCATGGCTTCGCGATATTCCCAGAGTGGCACGGGCGGAATTTCCAGATTTCTGTACCGCGCCTCAACAAATCGGCCATCGTCCAGTTCGACCCAGATCATTGAGATATCACGAGGATCGTAGCGAACGACCACCTTTCCATCCCCGCGCCCGATGTGGCCTGCAAGGGCATCGGACCAGTACCGTATCTGGAACAGATGGATGCCGTCACGCCTGATCTTGCGCAGTTCGCTCGGCAGGAAACTCACCTGAAAGGCTTCGATATCAAATGGGATATCGCCCGTCATTTGTTCTGAGAGCGCCTCCCATTTGGCAACGGGCGTGCAGCCAAGACTTGAATGAATGCTGTTGTTGTAACGGCAGATTTCCAAAGCAAACCAACGATCGAATTCGCTCAACGTCATCGTGGCCATGCCTTCGGCATCATAGTCGCCCTTGGTCGTGACCGAGGATTGCGTTGTGCCCGGCAGGAGGTGAACCGCCCCCATCATCGTCCCGATCAAACGTTCGATGTGACCTCCGAAGTGAGGACTTCCCGGCGGTCGATAGACCAGATCGATCCCCCATTCCGCACAGGCCGACCGAAAGGCCCGCGACCGGAAATCGCGGCCATTGTCGACATGGACACTCTGCGGTTTGCCTTGTGCGGGCCAAGGAATATTGCACGCCAATTCCGTCAGAAGTTGCGCCTTGGGGGCAACCGCCTGTGTCAGGCAAAGCGCCACAGACAGACGCGAAGGAGCCTCAAGAGAAGTGTAGTATCCGGTTACCATCCGCGTTGCGATGTCGATCGACAGCGTGACCCAAGGCCGGCCAATTGCTTGGCGCTCAAAACTGTCGACAAGAATAATGTCTGCGGGCGTATGGTCGATTTGCACGATTTCCAGAGGATGATTTGCCTTGTTTTCACCCGTGACCGGCGCAAACTTCTGGCGGGCCGCCTTTGCGCCCTCTCGTGCCTTCGCAACTTTGCGGGCATTCATTGCATCCAGACGACGCTGAACCGTCCGCCGCGTCGGTGGCTGCAGGCCCTGTTGCCAGCACGCGCTGCGGATTTCTGTCACGACGCGCGACAGGCTCGAACGCTCCCGGCGCAAAAAATAACGGCGAAGGTGCTCTTCGATCACCGCTTCGACTTTGCTGGATATCAAGATCGTCCCGGTCGGGCGGCCCCGTTTCCGCGGCGTCAGAGCGCTGGTGCGCCCACCCTCTTCCGCCAACCGCTTTACCCAACGCCAGACCGTCGCCCTGCTGACACCAAGCTCCCAAACGGCGTCATTGATGCCACTTTCCAGACTGCCAGTCCCTTTGAGAAAGGCCTGAACAAGGGGACGCAGCACCGCGGCCCTGCGCGCTTCTTCAGCACCAACGGCAACGTAGTCTTCGCCATCATCATCCATCGATATTTGCCGCAAATGTCTGTGAACCCTGTCTCAGGTTTAAGAGCAAAAATATCGGAATTAAAGGCAAAATCTCATATTTAAGGGCAAAGCACAGCTGTTGATTTCGTTGGATTTCTCATCTCACAATTAAGGGCTACGCGACACCACCCTTTGGCGACATCGATGAACGTAAGCATTGGCGATAAGCGCTCCTCCCTCAATGAACCGAGAAGGTCCCTGTCGCTGGATCTGATCACAACGGTCTAGTCCTTGATCCGCCACATCCTGAATCGTCCTTGTTGCGTCACTTCTCGGATCAGGCCTCTCTCTTCCATCCAGGCGAGGTTCCTTTGAACCGCCGCGCGACTTGCGCCTGTTAATGCCTCCGCCATCGGGGCTGACACCAAAGGCCATTCTGTCAACGCCGAACGAAGAGCCGCCGGAGTTCGCCCCGAAAGCTGAGACATGACTCCTTCCGCCCGAGCACTCCATGTCTCGGCATCGTCTAGATGCCGCATCGCCGTTAGAATTGCGCTGTTCATCCCATCCAACCAGCGGGTCAAGCGTTCGGGTGGCAAGCCCGAGACACGCAGCCCCCCTGCCCCGCCCATAGCTAGCGGTGCGAAGATGGCGCCGCTTCCGTCGCTGGCCGCGATCCTGGACGCGGTGACGGCGGCTTCGATCTGGTCGCCGTGCTGTCCGAGGCCCGCCAGGCTCCAGAGATGAAAGCCCATGCAAGCCCGCGTGATTGGGTGGAGTTCGGCAGCGGCGGCCATTACGTCCAACCATCCGCCCGCGCGATCTTCGAAACGCTCAGCGCTGTCTTCAATGTTCTCGGGATCGCGGCGATCCAGGAAGGCGGCCAAATCAGCCTTTGGTCCGGGACCGCCTGTCAGGCGCCGAACAGCCCATCCAACTCTTGCAAGGGCATTTGGGTCATCCTGTGCGCCCGAGAGCCGCATCGATATCCAGAGCGCCAGACGATCAGAACTCACCCGATCCCCTGAGAACCAGCTGAGGTTCGCTGCCTCGATCAAAGCGAGGCGATGCCGCCAGCCTTCCGGGCCACGCAGCAGCCGATCATCCAGAGCTCCTAAGCGTCCAGCCACCTTTGCCAGTCGCGCAGCGTGAACGCCTTCTGCCTTTGCCCAGTCATCGATGACAGCAGTGTCTGGCGGTTCTGCCCGTGGCCCGGGAGGTAAATCATCTGGTTCTTCATCGAGTGGTCCCGGCAGAAACCAGAGATCCTCTTCGTGAGCTTCTTCATCCTCCTCGATGGTGATGAGGGGGTCATCGAAATTATCTGTCAAAGCGGATGCTTGGGGCTTCATATGTGCAAAATACTGTTCTTTTGCACATTACCCAAGTGATTTTGTGGCGGTTGCCTTTGCTCTTTATATAGTATGCGCGCGCGACTGCCGGTGGAACCTCTCAGATCGCGCTCAGCGCAAGGAAACCAAGGGTTTTTGGACGAGCACGACGAGAGAGCACTTACTTGCATTCGTTTACAAACGGTCGTTTATTGCCGCTATATGAAACTGCAAAAAGACTGTTTTGATGCCATTGATAGGCTATGCGCGCGTATCCACAGAGGATCAAACCCCCCTGCCCCAGTCGCAGGCCCTGAAATCTGCGGGTTGCGCCGAAATCTATGAAGAGCACGCCTCAGGCGGCAATCGCGCGCGGCCGGTGCTTGGGCGTGTGCTCGAACGCATCCAGAGTGGCGATACGCTGGTCGTCGTGAGGATCGACCGGCTTGCGCGGTCTCTGTCGCATCTGCTGGAAGTGATCGAGCGGCTGGAGGCTAGGGGTGCGTTCTTTCGCTCGATCCAGGACCCGATCGACACTGGATCCCCGCAGGGCAAGTTCACGCTGCAGGTCTTGGGCGCTGCGGCCGAGTTCGAGCGCGCCCTGATCCGGGAGCGCACCAAGGCCGGCCTCGCCAGTGCGCGCACAAAGGGCCGCGTGGGCGGAAACCCTGGACTGCGGGCCAAAGACCCTGCCGCTCTTCGCAAGGTGCGGCTAGCGCGACAGGACGGCTACATGGAGCGTCTGAACGAAACGGCACAAGATTGGGTGCCCCATGTGCGCCGGTTGCGCCCTGACTTGGCCTGGGAAGACGTGGTGCGCATCATCAACGGCCCCTTGCCCGAGGCGCGTCGCTGGACCCAAAGCCGTCTCTTGCGCGCCGTGAAGGCCTATGTCCGCGACGGCTTCCTGCCCGAGACAGTTTTGGCCCGCGCCGGCCGCCGCGAAACCGACGACCGCCTGCCCGCCATCGTCGCCGCCATCAAGGGCGCGGATCCCGGCATTACGCTCCAGGCGATCTGTGAACGGCTGGAATCAATGCGCGAACGCACACCACGTGGCCGAACGAGATGGCAGCCGTCGTCAGTCAAGATGCTGTTGGAGCGGGCGGAGAGGCTGGGGCTGCTTGAGTAGCCTAACAACCTTGCAAATCCTCCACTATAGGGAAGGATTACAAGGTTGTGGTCAGTTTCAGGCACAGAAGCCGTTCGCTCATGCAAAGGGGTTGACGATGCGAAGCTGGCCTTCCACCAGCAGGCCATCTTGCATGTCCTCGCTCCACAGCGTGGTACACCCCGCAACCAAAGCGCTGGCCACGATCATCGCGTCGTAGATCGAGAAGCCGTAGCGTTCCGCCAAAGCGCGGCCGACGTCATGGGTCTGCACGGTGAGATCTTCGACGGGACACAAGGCGCGCACGCCTTCGAGAAAGGCCGCTGCTTCCTCCCAACCGAGGCCAGCTTTGCGGCGGCAGTTCACCAGTGACTCGTTTAGAACCTGAACGCTGATCCGGGGCCCCTGCCCCAGGATGACCTCGGCGCGATCGGCCTTTGGGCCGTCGTCGAGCAGGTAAAGAACGACATTCGTGTCCGCGAACTCAACGCTCATGTGCGTCGTCGCGGCTCAGACGTTCTGCTGCGGACAACTTGCCCCGGAAGCGGCGCAGGCCGGTAAGTACCTCATCCGCACGAGCAAGGCGACGGACTCTGACCCGACCGTCGTCCTTGACCAGGTCGATCTGATCACCCTCCTTGAGACCAAGCTCTCGGACGAGCTCCGCGGGCAAACGGACGGCCAGCGAGTTACCCCATTTTGCGACCTGCATCGTGACCTCCCATGCGGATATACGTCTTGTAATGTATATCCGAAAGGTTCCTAAGACAAGCCTGCCGCAAACCCTAGCTACTCTTGTGCATGACGCAGCGACTGACACCAAATCTAGAAAGAGCTTGCACGAATCTGATAGCTCGGGCAATAGTCTCGATAAATAACGCGCGATCACATAAAAAACGCGCCCACGAATCGAGGCAGAGATGAGCGAAGCTGAGCAGGACCTGGACATTGCCATCGGGCACTACGCAGAGCTTCTTGCGTCCAATCTTCATGCGCAACGTGCTGCCCACTTCCCTCCCGACGCCAAAAAAGTCATGCGCAGCCTGACCAGCGGCGAGGCGGCCGAGTTGCTTGGCGTCGATCATACCTACCTTCGCAAGCTTCATCGAGAAGGAAAGATCGCTGACGTCGAAACCACTGCGGGCAGCCACCGGCGATATACCCTCGATGATATCTGGGAGATTCGCCACGCTCTTGAGGCAAACGCGAAGAAGCCTGGAACCTACGTTCCGGGGCGTCGTGCCGGTGACGAGCTTCAGATTGTTTCTGTTGTGAACTTCAAAGGCGGGTCCGGGAAAACGACAACATCCGCTCACCTTGCACAGCGCTTGGCTCTCAAGGGATATCGTGTCCTTGCGATCGATCTGGACCCCCAGGCATCCCTTTCCGCGCTGCATGGCATCCAGCCTGAGCTGGACCTGATGGAGGGTGGCACGCTGTATGATGCGGTTCGCTACGATGAACCGGTCCCGATCTCGGACGTGATCCGCAAGACCTACATCCGTGGTCTTGACCTGATTCCCGGGAACCTCGAGCTCATGGAATTCGAACATGAGACACCGGCAGCCATTCAGCGTGGCGGCGCCCGCGCATTCTTTGCCCGTGTGCGCGACGCGCTCGACAGTGTCGAAGCGGACTATGACGTCGTCGTCATCGACTGTCCGCCGCAGCTTGGTTTTTTAACCATGTCCGCCCTTTCAGCATCTTCAGGGGTGCTTGTTACCGTTCACCCCCAAATGCTCGATCTGATGTCCATGTCGCAGTTTTTGCGCATGACCGCTGATCTGCTTGGCGTCATCCGGGATGCTGGCGCAAACCTTCGCTTCGACTGGCTGCGCTTTCTGCCGACCCGCTACAAGGTGGGTGATGCCCCGCAGACCGAGGTCATTGCTTTCATCCGGGGTCTGTTCGGCAGGTCAGTCCTGACCAACCACATGGTTGAGTCTACTGCGATCTCTGATGCAGGGCTGACGAAGCAGACGCTCTACGAGGCCGACAAGAAGGACTTCACGCGTCAGACTTTCGATCGTGCAATCGAATCCATGAACGCCGTCAACGACGAGATCGCGGCGATCATCCAGAACACGTGGGGACGCAATGGCAAGAAAGCCTAAACTGGGACTGCCACTGCAGACCCTGCGCAACGCGCCCGACGCTCTTGAAGGGCGCAGGCTGCGCGGCGGCGTTTTCGAAATCGAGCCTGACCAAATCGAAACCACAGGTCGGCTCGATGACAGGCTGCAGATTGAGACTGCGGGCCTCAAGGCGTCAATTTCCAAGAACGGACAGCGAGTACCAATCCTCGTCCGGCCGCTTGATGGTGATCGCTACAGCCTGATCTATGGCCGTCGTCGACTGGAAGCTTGCAGAGAACTTGGGATCAAGGTCCGCGCCATTGTCACAGAGATGGAGGGCGATCAGGCACTTCGTGATCAGCTGTTAGAGAACCAGGAGCGGCGGGATCTAAGCTTCATCGAACGAGCGCTTGTTGCCGCAGCCTTGCTCGACGGTGACCATCTGAGCGCATCCGAACGCACTAACAAGGGTGTCGCCGAGGTTCTCAATCTGACCGAGGCAGGAGTGTCGCAGCTGTTAAGCGTGGTCCGCACCGTTGGGGAGGACTTGGTCCTCGCCATCGGTGCCGCTCCGGGCATTGGTCGGCCCAGGTGGGAAGAGCTCAAGAAGTTGCTGGGGGCTACGGATGCCGATCGCGAACTGCTTGCAGCTTTGGCGGGTGAGGCCAAGACATCCTACCAAGGCGGTATTGACGAGAAATCCGATCATGCATTTTTGGCCGTCCTCTCTGCTGCAGGGAAGCCCGAACAGACCACATCCTCGTCTCGCCCTCGCGGGCGGCCCGGCACGGTGATTCCGGGGGTCGGTGCCGCCACTGTCACGATCGGACGTCGTGGAAAGCAACTCAAGCTCGAGTTGAAGGCCGAGGAGAGCGATTTTGTCAGCTGGCTTGAGGGCAACGCCCCGCAGCTGATCACCGAGCTTCACGAGCGCTGGAAGCGTTCGGAAGACTGAGGAAGAGCAACAATCAAAAAGGAGGCACGAGACAGGCAGAAAAGAAAAAGGCCCCGAGAAGCAAGCTTCACGAGACCTTTCTTAGGTTTCGCACGGGACCAGCCCGCTACAAAACTTCAGTTTTCGCACCTCTGAATGTAGCGATCTGGCCCCTTTCCCGCAAGCGCAAAGCGATTCGCGGGCCAGGGAAATTTTGCCTTCGTGAATGACATCATGGATTACACACCGATTTCGCCGTTTATGCGGCCGATCTCGCACGCCCATCTGCGCGTGGTCGAGCGTCCTGAGGCGTCTGTTCCCGGCAAGCCCGTCAACAAGTGGGAGCTCCTCCGTGAGCTGTCCAAGGCACAGGCCGCCTTCGGGGTTTCCGAGCGCGATCTGACCGTTCTTCAGGGACTTCTCAGCTTTTTTCCGGACGATGCGCTTGGCGGGAACACCGAAATGGTCGTCTTCCCATCCAACAAGGCGATCTGCGAGCGGCTGAACGGCATGCCTTGCTCGACGATGCGCCGTCACCTCGCCCGGTTGGTAGAGGCACGCTTGCTCATGCGGCGCGATAGCCCCAATGGGAAGCGGTATGTGCGCAAGCGTGGCGAAGATCGGGTGGCCTTCGGCTTTGATCTCTCCCCGCTCTATTGCCGGGCCGAGGAAATTGCACGGGCTGCAGAGGCTGTGCGTGAGGCCGAGGACCGTGTGCGGCGACTGAGGGAGGTAGTGAGCCTTATGCGTCGCGACTTGGCCGCTCTGGCGGAGTTCGGCGAGGAGATCCAGCCCGGGCTTGGCCTATGGGACCAGCTCCGCGACAAGGCAGCCCTCACCGCCCGCGCTCTTCGCCGCAAACTCTCGCTTGAGGATCTGTCGGCATTTCGGACTGAACTGGAGACCCTTCTTGACCAGGCGCGTAATGTGATTGACGGTCCTGAAACAGAAGAAATGAACACCAATGATGCCCAATGTGAGCGTCACCATCATAATTCAAATAAAGAATCTATAGATCTTGAACCTGCCTTAGAAAAAGGCGGGGCGGCGGGACGCGCGCCTGATGATGATACGGGTGAGCCCGTGGCTGACCTTGAAGAGTCTGACACGAGGCGGGTGCCGAAAATCCCACTCCACCTGGTAATCGCCGGCTGTCCCTCGCTCAAGACTTTCTATCAGGGCGACATTCGACACTGGCACCAACTTTTCGACGCGGCTTGTCATGTAAGGCCGGCCATGGGGATCAGTGTTTCCGCGTGGGAAGAAGCGCAACGCTGCATGGGACCAGAGCAAGCCTCGATCGTCGTCGTGGCCATGCTGGAACGATTCTCTGACATCAGATCACCGGGTGGATACTTGCGGGCGCTGACGTCCAAGGCCGCGGCGGGCGAATTCTCTTGCGGTCCGATGGTCATGGCTTTGATCGGTCGGCGAAGTGCGGCTTAACAGCTGTTAAGTTTCAACGCCGCGGTGCTCAGTTGGCATGACTTAACAGCTGTTAAGTCGCCTCTTGGCAACCATACGATCATCGAGAGGGAAAGGAGTGTTGGTTTGAGGGTGACGGGAAATGAGATCGGGAGAGTGGCTTCCGGCGCCCGTCGTGGAGAAGATCTGATGACGAAAGCTGTCCGGAAAATCACCCTGTCCCCTTCGCGGGATATCCCTTTTGACAAGCTGGTCCTGAGCCAGTCCAACGTGCGGCGCATCAAGGCTGGCGTGTCTGTCGAGGAACTGGCCGAAGACATCGCCCGCCGCGGTCTGTTGCAGAGCCTGAGCGTGCGGCCCGTCTTGGCTGACGACGGCACCGAGACCGGCAAGTTCGAGATCCCGGTCGGTGGCCGTCGGTTCCAAGCATTGTCCCTGCTGGTGAAGCAGAAGTGTTTGGCAAAGACCCCGCCCATTCCTTGCATCGTGCGCGATGCTGCGTCCGACATCCTGGCCGAGGATGATTCCCTTGCAGAAAGCATGCATCGCGTCGCCCTGCACCCGCTCGACCAATTCCGCGCGTTTGTGGCGCTGAGGGACAAGGGCCAGAGCGATGCAGAGATTGCCGCCGCCTTCTTCGTGACGCCGCAGATCGTGAAGCAGCGCTTGAAACTCGCTTCCGTCGCCCCTGCCCTGCTTGAGGTCTATGCCGAGGATGGCATGACGCTGGAGCAGCTCATGGCCTTCACCGTGAACCCCGATCATGCGCGTCAGGTTCAGGTCTGGGATGTGATCCATTCATCCTGGAACAAGGAGCCATTCCAGATCCGGCGCATGCTGACCGAGACCTCGGTCCGGGCGTCTGACCGGCGCGCGGTCTTTGTGGGTGTTGAGGCCTACGAAGCGGCGGGCGGCACGATGTTGCATGACCTCTTTCAGGGCGATGACGGTGGCTGGCTCGAGGACCCTGCCCTGCTCGATCGGCTGGTGACGGAAAAACTCCAGGCCAAGGCTGAGACGGTTGCCGTTGAGGGCTGGAAGTGGATCGAGGTCGCGCTTGACCTGCCCTACGGCTACAGCCACGGCCTGCGGTCCCTGTCAGGTGATCCGGCACCGATGACGGATGACGAAGGCGCGGCCCATGCCAAGCTGCTCGCCGAATACCGGGCGCTGGAAGAGGAATACGCGGGTCAGGATGAAATCCCCGACGGGATCGACACGCGGCTTGGCGTGTTGGAAACGGAGATGGAAAAGATCGAGACCCGGCCGTTGATCTTCGACGCGGAGGAGATCGGGCGGGCAGGGGCGTTCGTCACGCTCGACCGCTACGGCGCGCTGGCCGTCTATCGCGGCTATGTGCGTCCAGAGGATGAGCCGGTTGACGTGACAGCGGTCCAGGATGGTGCTGATCCTGCGGTGGCGGGGCAGGGGGATGATCGTGATCTCACCGATGGCTATGACAGTGCCGCTCATGCCGGAACCGTCATCATGTCGGGAGGCCAGCCGATTGGCGGCGATCTGCCGGAGGATGAGGATGACGGAGCGCTGAAGCCACTGCCCGAGCGGCTCGTAATCGAGTTGACGGCACACCGGACGCTGGCGCTGCGTGAAGCGATCGGGCGCTCGCCCGACGTGGCGTTGATTCTGCTGCTGCTGAAGATTGTGACGGACACCTTCCGCACTTCCTCTGCTTCGGGAAGCTGTCTCGAAGCCTCAGTGCGTCACATCTACATGCCGGCGCAGGCGAGCGATCTGAAGGACAGCGTGGTGGCAAAGCTGGTCGACGAGCGTCATGCGCCGGAACGATCTCGTGGCGCTTGACGATGAGGACCATGCCGAAGGACAGGGGGCGGATGCCGAAGCGGCTGACAGCGTCAGTGAAGCTGACCTTCCTGCATTTCTGACGGATGACCTGCCTGCTGAAGGCGCGTCGATGCTGGCCTCGGAATAACGTGATCCAGCGGGGGGCGGAGATTCCGCCCCCAATCACCCTATAGTGTAATAATATCAATGGGATGAGCGCGATTACTCGCATTCAGAATGAAGAATCATGTCTACAACAACCATCATCGACACCGCACCCCTCGGGGCGCTGCGACGTGAGACTTCAAGGCCAATGCTCCCGATCTTTCACATGGGCATTTGGAGCATCCGTTGGCAATCTGACGGATGCCTGAAATCCAGAAGTTTCACCGGGACGTGGTGACTGGAGCAAGAGAGAGGTTTCGATCCGTTCTGCGATGGCTGAGACGATAGCGAGGCCAAGCCCGCTACCATCAGTTTTTGCATCTGCCCTCTCGAAGCGCCCTGTCAGGCGTTCGAGTGTTTCGGTTGCTACCGCGGGGCCCTCGTTCGCCACGATCAACTGCCCCTCGCTCGTGAGTGTAACCGCGACTGGGGCATTCTGCGCCCCGTGGCGTAGGGCGTTTTCCACCAGATTCCGGCACAGAATTCCTAATGCGTCGGGGTCGATATCAGACAAGACAGGCGTGTCCGGCAAGTTCAACGTAAGGCGCCCGTTCTCTGTGGTGCGCGCGATATCTTCCACCACGACCCGAGTGATGGTTCTGACATCAGCGCTCTGGTCCATCCGAAGTCTACCGCCTTCCGCCCGCGCAAGCTGCAGGAGACGCTCGGAAAGCCGAGTGAGACGCTTGAGCGTTGCCTCGATCTCGGCGGCACGGGCGTCGATGGTCGGATCTTTGGTCTCTGACCGCAGTCGCTGCGCCTGGGCGATAGCGCCCGCCAATGGTGTCCTTAGTTCATGAGCCGCATTGGCTGCAAAACTTCGCTCAGCCTCGAACGCGTCGCGCAACCGAGCCAAAAGGCTGTTCAAGGTTGCGGCCAGCGGTCCGATTTCGGTCGGCAGGTCGGCCGCGGGTACTTCTGACAGGTCGCGCACGCCGCGCGCTTCAAGCCGCGTACGGAACCGATGGAGAGGGGCGAGGCTAAAGCGCACAGCGAGAATAATCGACGCGAGCGCCAACGGCAGCACGACCAGCAGCGGCAGGCCGAGGCCCATCTGGATTTCAAGAGCAACCGATGCGCGATGCGCCAACGGTTCGGCCACGGTGATGCTGATCGTCCCCTGGAGCGCCGCGTCGCTGTAGAGGCGATGTGTGGCGTTCTGCCCAAATCCCGGCCCGTCGTATGGAGGGAACACGGCAGGGTCCGCCGCATGGGATTGCAGCAAAATGCGTCCCTCGGCATCGCGTACGATGTAGGTGAAGAACTCGTCATGCTCCCGGATCGGCGCGAGGCGCTGCGTCACACCCTGATCTTCTCGGCCGACGATGTCGGTCACGGCCAGCGGAAGGATGCGCTCGGCGGTTTCGCGCAGGGCGCTGTCGAAGACCTCGTCCATCTCGCCCCGAACGATCACCGCGGTAACCGTGGCGGCGGCGAGCCAGAGGATCGTCAGCACAAGGCCGAGTGACAAGCCGAGCCGTACCTGAAGGCTGGATGGCCACATCATGGCTTGCCCAGCCGGTAACCCATGCGGCGCTCGGTCTCGATGATGGCGCTCCCCAGTTTCTTGCGCAGGCGGCTCACGTGCACCTCGATGGTGTTGCTCTCGACTTCGGCGTCGAAAGCGTAGAGCTTCTCCTCCAACTGCGCCTTGGACAGGAGCTGCCCGGGACGCGCCAGGAAGGCCTCGAAGAGCGCCCATTCCCGCGCCGTCAGCGGCACATGTCTGCCATCCCGATGGACGCTGCGCGCGGCAAGGTCGATGTCGAGCGGTCCGTGGGTCAGGATCGGGTTGGGGTTGCCGCTGTAGCGCCGCGCGACCGATCCGATCCGTGCCGACAGTTCCGACAGGTCGAAGGGCTTCACAAGATAGTCGTCAGCGCCCGCATTGAGGCCTTCGATCCTATCGGACACCTGGTCGAGCGCCGTCAGGATGATGACCGGCGTCACGTCTCCACGCGTCCTGAGGCCCTTGAGGAACCCGATACCACGTCCGTCTGGCAGCATGAGGTCGAGCAGGAGCAGGTCGTAAGAGGTTGCGCTCATCGCGTCTGCCGCCGCGTCTAGCCGCGTGACCCAGTCTACTGACTGGCCATCAGCTGCGATCTGGTCGCGCACGGCAGCGCCAAGAGTCGTGTCGTCCTCGATCAGCAATATGCGCATGGTCGTACCCGTCCTTTCCTGATGTCCCTCCATGATCCGTCTGGCTGACACGAAGCTGAAGCTTGTGGGTCGAGCCCCTTCAGGCTGCCGTCAGCTTCGCGGCGCATGAATGGCATCAAGAGGCGAGCCACTAGGAGTGTGCCCCATGAAGAAGACATTGACAATTATCGGCTTTCTCGCGGTCTTTACGGCCGGCGCGGCGCTGGCTGACGACGATTGCTTCGTGCCGATGGCCGACTGGCAGCCGCGCGATGCTGTTGCCATGCTGGCCGAGGAAAATGGTTGGACGGTGCGCCGGATCAAGATCGATGACGGCTGCTACGAGATCGACGGGAGGGATGCCGAGGGGCGTGCGATCGAGGTGACTGTCCACCCGGCCACGCTGGAGGTAATCGAGTTCGAATACGAGGACGACGAGGATGATCGCCGCGAGCGGGATCACGAGAGACGCGACGATGACTGATGCAGCGCGTCGCGACGGTATTGTCCCGGTGCCGAGCCTGCCGCCACTCTCCCGGCTTTCCCTAAACTCTCCTCTAGCCCTGACGGGCCCGGTGCTGGTTGCGTTGCCATGCCTGCTGGCGGCTTTGCTCGGTTTCAACACCTATGCGACTTATGGTGCGGATGCCGCGCTCGGCATCGCCGTCGGGGCCGCGGCAGTTGTCGCGATGGCACAGACCCTGATCCTCGCCGCACGGCCGCCGCTGGTGGAGCCGTTGTTCGGCGGTCTCGATCGCATGTACCGGGTCCACAAGTGGCTTGGTATTTCCGCAATGGTCCTGATGATCCTGCACCAGCAGATCGAGCCGGATTTCGAGCGTTTGGTGCGTGAAACCTCCCTTGGTGAACTTGGTGAAGAGGCGGGCGAACTTGCCTTCAACGCGCTTCTTGCCCTGGTTGCTGTCAGCTGGTTCCGGAGATTGCCCTTCACCCCACTGGAAATCCCCTATCAAATCTGGCGGTTCAGCCATCGTTTCATGGGGGCCCTTTTTGCAATCGTGGTCTTTCACCAGTTCTTCGTCGACCTGCCGACAGAGGTAGATCCATCGCTCTCGGTGCTTCTGAACACATTCGGCATCGCCGGAGTGATCGCGTGGATATTCACCGAGCTGGTCGCCCCGTACCTGCGGCGTAGAGAATTCACCGTCACAGAGATCAGCCAGACCAAGGACACCACCACGCTAACCCTCCGCCCCGAGGGGCGGGCCATGCGGTGGCGGCCGGGGCAATTCGCCTTCTTCCGCGCGCCAGAGGCAGGACTGTCCGAGCCGCACCCTTTCACGATTGCCAGCGCCCCGCGCCCTGACGGCACCCTGACGTTCTGCATCAGGGGGTTGGGTGGCTGGACACGAAGCCTGCCCGCCATCTTGCGGACCGGAACGCGCGTGCAGGTCGAAGGGCCATATGGACGGTTCAATTTCCGCAAGGGCGGTGCGCGCCAAATATGGCTTGCCGGCGGCATCGGTATCACGCCGTTCCTCGCCTGGGCGGAAAGCCTGACAGAGGCGGAGAGTCGCGACATTCACCTCATCTACTGCGTTCCGACACAAGAGGAGGCGATTGGCGTAGAGACGTTGCGCGCTGCGGCTGCCCGCAACCCGAGGTTCAGTTTCGAGGTGGTCGTTACGACGCGCGATGGCAGGCTCACGGCCGAGCGCCTGATTGGCGCGGTCCCTTTCGCGATCCGGCAAGCCGATCTGTGGTTCTGCGGCCCAACCGGTCTGAAGGACGGGATTCTCAAGGGCTTGAAAGCACAAGGCCAAACGCCTCGCCGTGTCCGCTTCGAGCAGTTCGAATTCACCTGAACGCGGGGCAGGGCGTATAGCCATGCCAGCCCTGTAGCCTGCGCTCGCATCTTTTTGGCCCCGTCATCATCGGCGGGGCCATTTTCCTGACGGCAAGCTGAAGCAGGAATCGCTGGGGCGTCAGGATGCCCTCAGGTCGGGGTGCCAGATTGGTCTCATCAAACGAAAGGACCCCTTGCCATGAAAAAGACCCTGACCGCCCTTGCCCTGATCGCACTTTTGCCCGCCGGCGCTGCGCTGGCCGACGACGATGATTGCAATGCGCCCCGTGACCAGTGGCAGCCGCGCGAGGCCGCCATGCAGATGGCCGAACAGAACGGTTGGACGGTGCGCGACTTCGAGATCGACGACGGCTGCTACGAAATCGAAGGCCGAGACCAGAATGGCCGCGAGATCGAGGTGAAGTTCGATCCGGCGACGCTGCAGATCGTCGAGATGGACTACGAGGATGATGACGACGACCGCGGTGGCGCCCGCAATCCCGCGCCCGCTGGAACGGTCGCTCCTCCGCAGAACGGCCTCTTCGGAAACGGCGCCCCTCCGCAGGTTCAGGTGAACTGAACAGCTCCGAAGCACCCTGAACAAGGATCATTCCCATGAAATCACTTCTCGCAACGCTCGCGCTTACCACCGCACTCACGCTTCCCGGCCTCGCTATGGCACGGCCCGTGACGCTCACAACCACCCTTAACAACTATGGTGGCGACGGCGCTTACCTCGCGCTTTACGTTACCGACGCCTCGGGCGCCTATGTCGGCAGTCTCTGGATGGCTGGTGGCAAGTCCAAGTACTACGAGCATCTGAGCGACTGGTACCGTGCCACGGGCGGCGATACCGCGCAGGTAAACGGTATCACCGGCGCCAGCGTCGGCGCGGGCCGCAGTCTCGAGATCACGCTCGATCTGGCCGACGCGCTGTTCGATGCGGGCTACACGCTGCACATCGACGCGGCAGTCGAGGATATGCGCGACAGCCCGAACGAGGTGGCCGTGCCGCTGACGACGGCGGGCGCGGGCACGCCGGTGAGCGGGCGGCGCTACATCGCCAACTTCTCCTACGACATGTGAGGGGCAGGGCCATGATCCGTACACTCCATCGCTGGCCGGGTCTTCTGGCACTCGCGCTCGTCACGATCCTGAGCCTGAGCGGCGCTGCGCTCTCGGTCTTTCCGGCAGTCGAGCGCATCACCGCGCCGCAGGTGGAGACTGGCCTGACAGTCGCCACCCTCGCGGAGCGCATCCAGGTCGTCTATCCGGGCGTCGAGCAGATCCGGCGGTCGCCCTCCGGTCGGATCACCGCCTATTGGTTCGATCAGGGCGCGCCGGGTGCTGCCGTGATCGACCCGGCGACGGGCGCGGGCGTGGCCTCGGCCGACCCGAACCAGGCGCTTCGCTGGCTCACCAACTTTCATCGCTCGCTCTTCCTCGGGGATGGCGGGCGCATCGCCATGGCCGCCGGGGCCGCGGCGATGCTGGTCCTCTCGCTCTCGGGTGCTATGCTGGTCGTGCGACGGGCGGGCGGATGGCGGCACTGGTTCGCGTCCTTGCGCGGTCCGTTCACGGGCAGGCTGCATGTCGAGATCGCCCGGATCGCCGTCATCGGCCTCGTTCTGTCCTCCACCACCGCCCTCTGGATGACAGCCTCCACCTTCGATCTTTTGCCGGACGGTGGCGTCCTGCCGGCTGATCCCACCGAAGTGAGCGGAGAGATTGGGTTCGCTCTCGATCAGATGGCCACGCTGCTGCAGACGCCCGTCGCCGAGCTGCGCGAACTGAGCTTTCCCTATCCCGGCGATGCGACGGACGTGTTCACACTGAAGACCGACCGGGGCACCGGCTATCTTGACCAGGGAACCGGCGCGCTCGTGGCATGGGCCGACCTGACCGGGTGGGAGCGCGTCTCGGAAACCATTTACATGCTGCACACGGGGCAGGGGGCCGCGATGCTCGGCCTTGTGCTCGGGATGATGGCGCTCGGAGTGCCGGCGATGGGCGTGACCGGCGTCTTGATCTGGCTTGCCGGGCGGCGCGGGCGGCCGCGCATCCGGGGCAACCAGCCCGCGGGCCGTGCCGAGACGATCATTCTTGTCGGCAGCGAGGGTGGCAGCACCTGGGGCTTCGCCGCGACCCTGCATGCCGCGCTGACGGCAGCGGGGCAGGGCGTCCATGTTGGCCCGATGTCGGGCTTCGCACCAGAGCGCTACGCCCGTGCAGAGCGCATCATCGTCCTCGCCGCGACTTATGGCGATGGCGCGGCGCCCGCCTCGGCCAAGGGGCTCCTCGACCGGATGAACGCGTCGGCCCCTGCGCCTGATATCCCGATGGCCCTGCTCGGCTTCGGCGACCGCAGCTTTCCGTCCTATTGCGCCTTCGCCAAGGCCGTTGCGGCAGCGGCGCAGGCGAAGGGCTGGGCCGAACTCATGCCGCTGGACACGATCGACCGCCAATCGCCACAGGATTTCGCGCGCTGGGGCCGAGCTCTTGGCGAGGTGCTTGGCATCTCTCTCGAGCTTTCTCACCAGCCCGTTTCGCCGCGCACCGAAACATTGACCCTCGTCTCGCGGCGCAACTACGGGGCCGAGATGCAGGCGGGGGCCGCGATCCTGCGCTTCGCCCTGCCGCGCGCAACGCCGTGGCAACGGCTGACGGGCACGGGCTTCGCACGGTTCCAGGCGGGCGACCTGATCGGCGTCCTGCCGCAGGGCAGCCCGATGCCGCGCCTCTATTCGCTGGCCTCGGGCCGGCGCGACGGGTTCGTCGAGATCGTGGTGCGCAAGCATCCGGGCGGTCTGGCCTCGGGCCAGCTGACCGCGCTGGAACCGGGCGATACGGTCCGGGCCTTCCTGCGGCGCAATCCCGGCTTTCACGCCGGTCGCGGTCTCACCCCGCTGATCCTGATCGGGGCGGGCACCGGCATCGGGCCGCTGGCGGGCTTCATCCGCGGCAATGCGCGGCACAGGCCCGTGCACCTGTTTTTCGGGATGCGGCATGCGGACAGCGATTTCTTCTATGGCGAAGAGATGCCCGGCTGGCAGGCTGAGGGGCGGTTGACCCGGCTTGTCACCGCCGTCTCGCGCGGCGCGCGGCGCAGTTATGTGCAGGACGCCTTGCGCGCCGACGCGGCGCAGGTGGCCCGGCTTATCTGCGACGGGGCGCGTGTGATGGTCTGCGGCGGGCGCGACATGGCCACGGGCGTGAGCGATGCGTTGGCCGAGATACTCGCACCTGCCGGGCTTACGCCCGCAGTCCTAAAGGCAGAGGGGCGGTATGTCGAAGATGTCTACTGAGCGCGCGCGCATCGCCCTGAACGGCCCCGCCATGGGCACGCGCTGGTCGGCGCTGTTCTTCGCGGATCGGGTCCGCGACACGGATGCAATTCGTGCCGCCCTTCAGGCGGCTGTCGACGAGGTGGACACGCAGATGTCGATGTGGAACGCGGAGAGCGCGCTCATGCGGATCAATGCGGCGCCGGTGGGCGATTGGGTGGTGGTGCCGGAGCAACTGCGGGCGGTCCTGCGCCTCGGGCTCGAGATCGGGCGTGCCTCGGGCGGGGCCTTCGATATCGGCATGGGCGATGCGGTGACGGCCTGGGGTTTCGGGCCCGGGGCCGCCGCGCCCGAGGGTATCCGCGCCGCGATGGACGCCCCCCGCCGCCCGGCTCAGGAGGTGCTGGAGATCGAGGGGATGCAGTTGCGCAAGACCGCGCCCGTCGCGCTGGACCTGAACGGCATCGCCAAGGGCCACGGTGTCGACCGGCTCGCCGAGACCTTGCGCGATCATGGGATTGCCGACGCCCTTGTCGGCATCGACGGTGAGATGCGTGCCATGGGCCTGCGCCCCGATGGCGAGGCATGGATCATCGCGGTAGAAGCGCCGGACCCTGATCGCCGGACGCCGCATTCGGTTCTGGCGCTGCAGGACGCCGCCGTCGCGACCTCCGGTGACTACCGCCATTGGGTCGAGGTGCATGGGCGCCGCCTGTCGCATACCATGGATCCGAGACGTGGCGCGCCGCTGATCGCCTCGCCGGCCTCCGTCACCGTCGTGGCCCGCACCTGTGCCGAGGCCGACGCCTGGGCGACGGCGCTGATGGTGCTCGGTGCGGAGAGGGGTGCGGACCTCGCAAGACAACGTGGACTCGACGCCCTGTTTCTTCTGCGCGATGATGAAGGGAATGCAATGGGCGTGGGAGTCGGGCGTCTTTTTTCCGAAGAACCAGCGGCAATCGCCTCAGCCGGGGGAAGATGAGCCGCATGGAACAGACCCGTACCGATCGCTTCAAGACCGCACTCCTGCTGATGGCCGCAACCGGGCTGATCGTGGGACTCGCATTCTACCTTGCAGGCCAACCAGAGGTTGCGAACCTGATCTGGATTGCAGGAGTTGTTCCCGCGCTGGCAGCGCTTGTGGTCGAAATCGTCCGCAGCATTGGGCGCGGCGAGGTGGGCCTCGATATCGTTGCCGCGCTGTCGATGTCGGCGGCGCTTGTCTTCGGCGAGACCTTGGCTGCGGCTGTCGTCGCAGTCATGTATTCTGGAGGCACTTTCCTCGAAGCCTTCGCTGAGGGCCGTGCACGTCGTTCGATGAAGGATCTTCTATCTCGCGTACCCCGGACCGCGACGCGGCACCGGAACGGCGGTCTTGAGGATGTGCCTCTCGAGGAGATCGCACCGGGCGATCGCCTGCTGATCCGGCAGGGCGATGTCGTTCCCGTGGACGGTTCGGTTACGTCCGACACCGCCTTCCTCGACACCGCGGCGCTGACCGGCGAATCCCTCCCAGTCCGGCTGGCGCGCGGGGCCGACGCCATGAGCGGATCGACCAACGCGGGCGAGGCCTTCGACCTGACGGCGACGCGCGAGGCCAAGGACAGCACCTATGCCGGGATCGTTCGCCTGGTCGAGGAAGCGCAGGCGTCCAAAGCGCCGATGTCCCGGCTGGCCGACCGCTGGTCGCTGGGCTTTCTGGTCGTCACCGTCAGTATCGCCTTCGCGGCCTGGTGGTTCACAGGCGATCCGATCCGCGCGGTCGCCGTGCTGGTGGTCGCCACGCCCTGTCCGCTGATCCTTGCCGTGCCGGTTGCGCTGGTCGCGGGTCTCTCGCGTGCGGCGCATTTTGGCGTTTTGATCAAGGGCGCAGGGCCGCTCGAGACAATGGCGCGCATCCGTACGCTGATCCTCGACAAGACGGGGACGCTGACAGATGGCCGTCCGCAGATCATCTCGATCGACAGCCACGATGGCATGAACGAGGACGACATCCTGCGCCTCGCGGCCGCGCTCGATCAGGCCTCCAAGCACCCTGTCGCGCAAGCGATCGTCACCGCCGCCAAGGCACAGGGCTTCACACTGCCCGTTCCGACAGAAGTGGCTGAGATCCCGGGCGAAGGGGTCTTGGGTCGTGTGGAGGACCGCGAGGTGATCGTCGGGGGCGACGGCTTCGTGGCGTCCCGGGTCGGGCGGATGGTGGGCGATCACCCCGCCAAGGGCGCCGGATCGGTCCTTGTCGCAGTGGCAGTTGACGGTCACATGGCCGGGCACCTCGTCATGTCCGACCCGCTGCGCGAGGGAGCGGGTGCCATGCTGGACGGTCTGCGCCGCCAAGGGATCTCGCGTATCCTGCTGGCCACCGGCGACCGCGCGGACGTGGCCGAGCGTGTGACGGAAGGGCTGGGCCTCGACGGGCTGCGGGCCGGTCTGACGCCGGATCAAAAGGTGTTGCTGGTGCTCTCTGAGCGTAAACACGGGCCGGTGATGATGGTGGGTGATGGTGTCAACGACGCGCCCGCCCTGGCCGCAGCCGATGTAGGCGTGGCAATGGGGGCACGGGGCGCCGCGGCCTCGGCCGAGGCCGCCGACGTGGTGCTGCTCGTCGACCGGATCGACCGGCTGGGGCCCGGCATCGAGATCGCGCGGGCTTCACGCCGGATCGCGGTCGAAAGCGTTGTCGCCGGGATCGGCCTGTCTGTCATGGGCATGATCGCGGCCGCTTTCGGCTACCTCACGCCGGTTCAGGGCGCGCTCCTGCAAGAAGTGATCGACGTTGCCGTGATCCTGAACGCCCTGCGCGCGCTGCGCATCGCGCCACAGGAGCCAGCTACGGGCAAACCCCAGGCGATCATTTCAGAGCAAGCTGACATCGTTCAAGGAGCCACGCCATGAGCCGTCTATCACATTCTGAAATCCATATGGTGCATCGCATCGGCTGGCTGCGGGCCGCCGTTCTCGGCGCCAACGATGGTCTTGTCTCGACCGCGAGCCTCGTCGTCGGCGTCGCCGCAGCCGGGTCCGGCAAGCCCGAGGTCATGATCGCCGGGCTGGCCGGGCTTATGGCTGGCGCGATGTCGATGGCGGCGGGGGAGTATGTCTCGGTCAGCTCGCAAACTGACGCCGAACAGGCGGACCTCGCCCGAGAGAGCCGTGAACTCGAGGAAACGCCCGAGGCCGAGCTCGAGGAACTAACCCGGATTTATGTTGAAAGGGGGCTGGACCGCGACCTGGCGGAAAAGGTTGCCGTGCAACTGACTGAACGTGACGCGCTCGGATCGCATGCGCGCGACGAGCTCGGCATTTCGGAAACCGTTACCGCCCGCCCTGTCCAGGCGGCTCTGGTGTCCGCACTGACCTTCGCCGTTGGGGCGGTGCTGCCCCTGATCGTCGTGCTGCTGGTCTCGGAGGCGCAGATCGCTCCCCTGGTGGCGGGATCGACGATCCTTGGCCTTGCGGTTCTTGGCGGATTGGGCGCTTCGGCCGGCGGCGCAGGCGTCGTCCGTGGGGCCACGCGGGTCACGCTATGGGGAGCGCTTGCAATGGCGGCGACAGCCGGGGTCGGTGCGCTGTTCGGGGTCGCCGTAGGCTAGGAGTTAATGGGGTGTACCCGAACCCCGCTCCGGCTGCTTGTTGCGGCAACGCTCGTCAACATCGTGCTGATCATCGAGGTGCCACAGATCGAGTCGCAGCGCGTGGGGTCATAAACCCATGTCCGCAAATGGGTCATGCTGGACGAGATCAACACCGATGTTCTGGAGCGGTCCTTTGTCTGGGAGGACCGCACGCCCATCGGCACGTTCAGTTCCGTCTTCACATCCAAAATCCAGTCCAGCCTGATCGCGCTTGCCAAGTCGGGCGGGGCATCCGTTGTCGATCGGCCGAAGTAATCTCGATCAGCGCGGGGTCTACCCAGCTTGGGGTCGAGTGGGGCTGAGTGCAGAAAACCCCTTTAAGGATTTTGCGCTTCTATT
>FUFK010041055.1_pt1 | contig 96174 bp, 41 predicted proteins | sample 1021851 | NCBI WGS metagenome assembly FUFK01 (sample SAMEA51879418, study PRJEB19060) | metagenome
ATATGATTTCATGGCTGTATTTCTCTGGATTCCCCAAAAATCACGATATAAGCAAAGCGATCGATCGAGAAGCAGGAGCTCAGAGAGAGATTATCGGCTCATATAAAGGAGCGACTCCAAAAGAAGGAACATTTAATGGGAGCTTTGAAAACGGTCGAGATGTGCCAATAACGCAACCAAAAACAGAAGAGGCTCAGCGATTCGAGAAATTCGGGACTGCTCTCAAACCTGCGCAAGAACCGGCTGTTCTCGCTCGAAAGCCGATAGAGAAAGGATTGACAATCGCTCAGAACGTCCTAAAATACGGAGTCGGAGCGATAAACATCGATGATTGTCGCTTTGCTTATGGTGATCCTTGTTGGGTAGGGCCGCAAGATCGCACAGGATTTAGATCTGTTGCTGGTTTTCAAGATTCATACGTCGGCGGTAAAATAAAAAATAATGTTGGTTTTTCTGAGAATGAAAAAGGCCGATGGCCCGCAAACCTTTATCAATGCGCCAAACCTTCAACAAAAGAAAGAGATCAAGGTTTAGAACATCTTAAACAGAAAACAAGTGACAGTTATATGGGATCGGGTAAAACTAGACTTGATGGTAATCCAAATCCAGAAAGAGCAAACTTTCACCCAACCGTCAAGCCGATCAAGCTCATGAGATGGTGCTGTCGATTGATTGGAGGCCAAAAGGGATCGGTGATACTTGATCCTTTTGGTGGCAGTGGTACAACTGGAGTGGGTGCGATCCTTGAGGGTTACGATTGTATCTTAATCGAAAGAGAAAAAGAATATTTGCCTATTATTGATGCACGTTTGAAATGGGCAAAGAAACAATACAAGAATGGTGATATTGATGGGTCGTAGATTAAAACTAAATCCTGAGATACAAAAGCGCATTATTCAAGCGATACAAGCTGGATCAACGTATGAATTAGCTGCACAATTTGCTGGTATTTCAAGAGGGACTTTGTGGTCTTGGTTACAGAAAGGTGAAGAACAAAATAAGGGAGTTTATCGAACATTTCTGAACGAGTTTAAAAAGGCCGAAGCTCGTTGTTGCGTTGGTGCATTGGCAGTAGTTCAAAAGGCGGCCCAAAATGGAACATGGCAAGCGGCCGCATTTCTCTTGGAGAGAAGATTTGGTTATCACAAGGACGGGCCTCCCCCCGTACAGATCACAATTGATGCTGAATCTGTAGACGTTCAAAGCATTATCGGTGAGTACAAACAAGAAATACAGCCACTTTTAGAAGGGCCAACTATAGATCTCGACGATTAAAAAACAACAACAAACTATGAGGACAACATGGAAAAATTAAACAGTAAAATCAAAGATCATTTAAAAAAATATGCAACATCATCGCCAGAGTATGAGGCAAAGATATTGCATTATCTGAATAAAAATAAAAACGAGATTGTCTTTTTACGGGACATAATGGAGTATTACAACTCGAAGTCTTCAACTTTTTACAACAGTCTGTATCGGTTAGCACTAACTGATCAGATTGGTTTTGTTGATAGACGGTTTCATATTTTTAATGCACATCCAAAACTATCTAAAATTAGTAAGCGTTATCGTACTGCTTGCTGGCATAAATGTTTTGACTCATCACCAGTAATACCAATTAGAGCGCAATATGTGATATATAAATCAAGTAAAGAAATACAGCCCTCATTATTCGGTGATGATTTGGAAACGCTATCAACTCAAGATTTAGACAAACTGATCGCACGGGCGCAAACTGAAAAAATGAACAGAATGTTAGAGGATCGTTATCTAGGTGGCATCGCACACATTACAGATCCAATTAAAGAGGTTTTAAAATCTTACGGTGTTGCTGATCCTGTTGCGCTCGTACACGCATCAGCGGAATCATGTTTTTTGACTTTGACAGCCACAAAATCAATGCCTGTTAAAATAACCTATCGCCCGATAGGAGTTAGCCACTGCGAAACCGTAGACGTTGAGCATATCACGTTACATCATGCACCAGTTGTTAGCACGATCAACGATGCATATAAACGGCTCAATAATGATTGAGCGCAAAACATTTAATCAAAACCTTTTGATAAATACGTGGACAAAAAAACCCATAAACAAAACACGGTTTAATATTTGGTTTGTTGATTTTGTAACAAAACATAAAATCCAATATAGTGATTTATTGCACCACGGCATTAATCCGAAATTGTATTATGATTGGAAAATATCCGTAAACAAACCAAAACCCGAAACGATTAAAAAAATGTCTTATGCGTTAGCATCTTGCACAGGAATATCATCTTGGCAAATCTATCGAGAAGCGATCAAGGCACGTAATGAAAAAATTACCTAAAGCTCGAAGGAAACTAGTTGATATTATTAAGGGTTACCCTCTTGCAGTGTCGAAACTCTGGGAGCCTTATTGCCATAGATGGGACGGTTTGGGACAAGATAGCAAACGTGATCGAGGGTGCGGTCATAAAATGCAAATGGTTTCTTTGGGTGTCTACAAATGTCCCAAATGCGATATTGAGGAAAAAAGAACCTCACAGCGTGAGGCTGGTATTCGTTTTTTCGGAGCTGAAGAGGCTTTTTTGTGTACTGGTGGAAACCGAGCTGGAAAAACGCAATTTGGCGCACAATTAGCAATAGCGATCAGTGCTGGACGTGATGAGTGGTGGGTGCGTGAGTGGATTAAATTAAACAACTTGCCTGAGGACATTATACAGCGCAAACCTCAAACGGTTTGGTATGCGGCGCTAAGTTATGGTGATGCTCTGGAATATGGGCGTCCAAAGTTAGAGCAATATGCACCACAAGGAACAAAGTACACACGTTGGAGAGCGCAAGATAGAGCATCAATGAGATTACCAAACGGGGGGCGTATTGTTTCGTTATCTGTTGATGCTGGGCGTGAAAAGTTCCAAGGTGCAAGTGTGAAATTCATTTGGTGCGACGAAGAACCTTCAAGCGAGGTATTTGAGGAATGTTTGTTGCGTACTGTTGACACTCAAGGGACTGTTTTAATTACAGCTACACCGCTCAAAGGTCTTAGTTTTATGTATGATTTTTTTGTTGATAGTCCCCCGTCAGGTTTTGAGCGTTATGCAATCTCAGGATTAGATAATCCTTACATATCATCGGGAAAACTTCGAAGAGCCGTGTCGCATCTTTCAGAAGCATCACAAAACGCTCGATTATTCGGAATGTTTACCAGTCAAAGCGGTTTGGTTTATCCTGAGTTTGATCGTGCTATACATACATGCAAACCGTTTGAAATACCCAAACATTGGAAGCGTGATCTTGCTATTGACTTTGGAGTCAGAAACCCTTTTTGTTGTTTGTGGATCGCTCATGATGAGGACAAAGATATTTTATATGTGTATCGTGAGTATTTTAAAACTGAAAAAACCACTCTTGAGAATGGACGTATGATTATTGCTCTTGGTGCTAAAGATCCCGATCTTCGTTGGATTGTAGCAGATCCAGAATCCAAAGATGGTCGTCTTTTATTGTCAAGAGAATTGGGTTTGCATACCAAACCAGCTCCAAAGCATATCGGGGTAATGGAAACAATAAACCAAGTCAAGGATCGATTAAAAGTGATCGATGGTGTTAGTGGATTGGTAGTTTTCAATAATTGCAAAGAGCTGATCAAAGAGTTTCGTAAATATAAATGGTCTAAAAGTAAGGGTAAGGATCGCCCCGAAAAAATGTTTGATCACGGTTTAGATGCGCTTAGATACGAAATTGCTTTCTTGTATCGATACAAAAAACACAGAAGATAAACTATTTTTGGTTATTTATAAAATAAATGTTGAATATACTATATTCATATGTTATTTTAAATACATAAACAACCAACAACAACCAACAAGAGGACAACAACAATGAACAAAGAAAGTTATCAACATATTCAAGATCTTTTATCGGATAAAAACCTACAAGAAATAGATATATCTTATTGTGATATTGACGATGATTTATATATTGACATCGAATGTATAGATCCCGAAACATTAGACGTTTATGGCTATGAAGCATCAGGAATCAGTTTATATCATACAACAAGATCTTTTCCTAATATTATTAAGATAATCGAAACAGCTAAAAAACAACTTATAAAAGGACAACAACAATGAAAAAGATTGATAGACAACCTATAAATAATTGTTTTAGTAGCGAAAGATTTAAATTTTTAAGAAATTATCTCAATCAAACACAAGAAGAAACAGCAAGATGGCTAGAGGTTTCTCAGAAATCAATTTGCAACTGGGAAAAAGGCGATTCGATCCCAAGAGAGCAAACGCAAATAAAGATAGCTAAAAAAATTAAGCTTTTTATTGATGCAGAAACAGCACTTTGGGTAACTGGAATTAATTTAATCCAAGATGGAAAAAAAGATGAGATCTTAACAAGAGAAAAACAAAAGATCATTATTCTGTTTTTTGATGATAGAACAGAAACATACAAATATGATACGAAAGACCTTATTGAGTACATATCAAAAAACATCTCAAAAATTCACAAAATACAAATATTTAAATACGAAACAAAAATACAACAACAACAAGAGGAGTAATAAAATGCCAAAGTATATTTTTGAATACACTGTAAATGATACAAAACACAAACTGATAATACTTGCCCCCGACATTGAAAGAGCAAATCGTAATTTTGTACGTCTTGCAGGTAGGTCAACGAGTAACAAAAGAGTTTCCAATATTATAAATTTGTTATGGGAAAATATGCTTATGGAAAACTCTTTAATAGAGGAGGGCGGAGGTTTACCAGTCACAACTAATCATTTTTATCCTGAGATTATGAAAAATCGAGCTGTTGAGAAGAAGCTTAAGGCTTTTCTTGATCATGACGATGAGGAGTTATGGCATGAGATCGAAGAACAATTTGTTTCGGGTGCATACGTTGCGGATATAAAAAATTCATATGAAATATTAAACCAAGATTGTGAGGTATAAAATGCGAAAAGTCGAATTTGCAAAACAACAAAATATTGAAATGAGTATATTGCGAAACATTAAACGTCTATCAAAAGGAATTGATGTTTTAGTGCAAATGCAAATTGAGCTGATGTCATGTAGATCACAGCTCAGAAATAAAATTATGGTATACCAAGATCAAAACACTCAGGCTGAGATAGATGATCTGTTGTTTGCAATCATCAGAGATAAGGCTTTGCCAAGAGAAGAAATTCAAATCGCTTTTGATTACAATGATACTCGTTATGCAAAAGCACTACAACGTTTGAACGAAGACCATCGTTTATAACTCGATTTTGTATTTGAGCATCTGAAAAACCAACGTGCTATATTAAAAATGTTGAGGTGTTTATGTCCGATGATTTACCAGTGATAAAAAAAAGCTTTTGGGAAAGAATGGTTGAACCAATATCGAAAGCATTTGCGAAGAAAGTCGAAAAACCAGAGCAACCAGCGCACGGAGCAAACTGGGATCGTAGTCAGGGAGTGAAAAATCCATATCCTGCTGGTATATCAATGTCAGCATTTGCACAGCATGGATATGTTTATGCAGCTGTTTCCAGAGCATCGCAAGATTTAGCAGCACTACCCGTCAAACTGATAAAAGGAAAAGGAAAACAATCTGAAATACTCGAAGAACACCCTTTTTTAGAGTTGATGGATCAACCAAGCACCTATGTTGACGGGTTTTCGTTTCGAGAGCAATTAATCGTTGATTTGATGCTTACTGGTGGCTGTTATGTTTTGTTAGCTGGTAATACTGACATTCCAACCAGTCTTTTCCGCTTGCATCCAGAGCAAACGAAAATAATTACAGATCAGGCGATTGGTATTAAAGGATTTGAGTTTCAGGATAGTGGTACAGTCGTTGAATATGGGACTGATAGAGTTGTATATACTCAGAGTGCCAGTTGGGGATCTGGTGTTGATGCTCTTTATGGGGTTGGAGGTATACAGCCACTTCAAAGAGAAATAGGGGCTGATATTTCAGCGCAAACTTTAGCTAGTGATAGCGCAAAGAAAGGGCGGCCTGACATCCTGATAAGTCCATCAGATGAAGCGGATATTTGGGACTATGAACAACGAAAAGCGATCCTTGATGCATACAAAGGAATGTCCAAAGACGGCGGTGCTATGGTGTTGTCAGGTCAAGTCAAAATCGAACCTTTACAAATATCACCGAGGGATTTAGAGTTCCAAGCGGTGCGAGATTATACTCGTCAGGCGATTAGTGCTGTTTTCGGTGTACCTCCATCAGTATTGGGCGATAATAGTGCCAACTTTGCAGTATCTAGACAGCAAGCACAAAACTATTGGGAGGTTCAAACCAAACGTGGAAAAAAACTATCTTTTTTGTTGTCGCAAATAGCAAAGAGATTTGATCCTTCTTTGCGTGTTGAGATTGATTATAGTGGTGTCGAAGCTTTGCAAGATGTCAAAACCGCACAAATTGATCGTATAAGCAAGCATATTTTTAATGGCATGTCACCAGCGGAAGCATATCAATATGAGGGTCTTGAAGATGCTCCGATCATACCAGCGGATCAAAGAGAATCTGAGGCTGAAGATATTGGAGATGAGGAAGGACAGAATGTCAGGGGTTTGGTTGCACTGCTGAAAACCGTAAAAAAAAAACAGTTAATTGAATCTGAGCTTGATGTAACAGAAAAAAAAAATGGAATTACAAATTTTCCAGCAAGAGGCGATGACAAAAAAGTTACTTTGCGAAACTCTGAATATAGGGTTTTTGATGTTGATTATGCTAATGATTTAAAAAACAACTATCCTGAGATTTGGAAAAAGGGAGGTAATATCGAGGGCAACAATCAATTTAGACGATTAGAGCCAATTGCGTCCAGAAAGGACAAATCACCACAAACACCAACTGAAGAAATGGCAATACGAAAACGTGAGGCGTGGAGCGCACGGCATTTTAAAAATAATCGTGTTGCTGGTGTTGTTGCACAAATTAAATGGCTAACAATTGGATCTAGAGGTGAGGGGTACATGAAAAATCTTCTCAACGATCTTAAAAAGAAAAACAATAATAAAACACTTGATCAAGAGCAAACTAGAAATAGAATCTGGAATGATTGGCTTGAAAAAAGACAAAAACCCGCAGAGAAAGCAATTGAAAAAGCGGTCTATAATTATCTTCGTGGTGCTGTCAAACGATATCAGAAACGAATTGGTGAATACGTTGTATCTCGAAAAAATGGAAATGCACAAATAACAAAAGCTGTTATTGATTGGACGAGTTTGTTAGGTTTGGCTGATGAAGTTCAGATCCTTCAAAAAACTATGGAAAAACATTGGGTTGGGGTTTGGGCTCTTGCAGGGAATGAAGAGCTTGATAATGTTTATGCAATGGCTGGAGAAACTAGACCGCTCGATTTGATCTTTGGTAGCAGAAAAGCAGCAGTTGAACAATCTGATCTTACAGCATACAAAATAGCTGAAACCAATGCTAAAAAAATAAAAAAAGCTGTTGAGAGTGGATTACTTGAAGGTCAATCAGTTGACGAAATAGCCCAAGAAATAGATACAAGAACTGGTTTCGGTTTGGGTAGGGCCAAAATGATCGCACGTACAGAAGCGACAAAGGCGGTCAATATGGCAACTGATGAGGCATACAATACAGCTCGAAAGGAAGGCATCAATATCCGTAAACAATGGTTATCTAGTCGTGATGATCGTGTAAGAGATACACATTTAGAACTTGATGGTCAAATCGTTGATACAAGTTTAGATTTTGTTGTACCGTCAACAGGTGATTTTGGGCCATCACCAGCACAGATGAATACTCCAGAGGAAAACATTAATTGCAGATGCACAATTATTCCCGTGATCGAAGATGTTTAATTTTGATACAAATATTTTTGCTGTTGAGATGACAATATTTTTTTTGTTGTGCTTTGTACTGTATTTGATAAACTGGGATAACGATGATGGGAAAAAATAAAATGTTGGAATTGGTTATTGCAAGTGTTGTCGGTTTATTGGTTGGTGCTGGTGGTGTTGTCGGAATACAGCATTTTAATAAAAAAACTGATGTCGTTGTTGTTGATGAAAAAGTTGCAACAGCTCAAATCGAAGTACAAAAAGAACTGATTGATTTGGATTTATTGATTGAGCCGTGCGGTCAAGATTACATAAAACAAAATGGTGATTTGCTTTGCCGTGAGATGTTCTGTCGTATGCAACAGAGAGGTATTGACGCACAAACCTCACAAGTTGACTGTAGCGAAATATCAAATATTGCCAACAGCATATCTATTGATCGCTGGTGTTATGATCGCCATAAAGATCCAGCACAAAGATCTGATTGTATAGAGTTGTTTTTCAAACGTAAATAATAAAATCAAAACTATTTTTATTTATTTAGTTGATACTTGTTGAATACACTATATTGATATGTTATACTTCTAGTACAAACCAACAACAAACCGCCCCGAAAGGGGCATAACCAAAGGACAACAAAATGAAAAACTGGAAAATAATCAATGCTGGAAAATACAAAAGCACAACAATGATCAAAGTGTTGCTTTACGGTGAAAGTGGAGCGGGCAAATCATACTTAGCAGTTACAGCACCCAAACCGCTTGTATTACTTACTGAGATGAATGGTCAAGCGTCTATCATGCACTCAAATCCAAATGCTGATATTATACATGTAAGCAGTGATATTTTATTAGGTGATGTTTTAAAAGACATCGAGTCAAACCCTGATAACTGGAAAAAATACGATACGATTGTGATCGACAGCCTGACAGAAGTGCAACGATTAATCAAGGATCGCATTACAAACCGAGGTAGTAAGCAAATGCGGCTACAAGATTGGGGTCTACTTGCTGATACAATGCGAAGATTGATGAGTCGCATAAGAGCATTACAAAAAAGTGTTGTATGTATTTGTCTATTAGAAGCTCAAATTGATGAAGAAACAGGAACACGGCATTATAAACCAGCTTTTGAGGGAAAAAAAACCAGTGGTGAGATCGCTCAATATTTTAATGCTGTCGGGTTTTTGTATACAGCACAACAGCAAACCAAAGAGGGCGATGAGCTGATCACATCAACAGTAAGAAACCTCATGTTAGAAGGGCCTTCAAGAATTTTATGCAAACCAACTTTTCCATTAAAAGGAACAATTGAAAAACCAAACCTGTCAAAGATATTTAAACAAATCAGGGAGGGGAAATAAAATGAGCATATTGTTATTTATTGCTACTCAAATTGTAAAACCACTTTTAATCATATTTGCATATTTATCTGTTTTTATTGCAATACTTGTGATCACAACAAAACTAAGAGGACAAAACAAAATGAAAGATCTATACACTACAAGAGAAATACGAAAACTTATACAAATATTTGGAAGAGTCGAAACAATTAAAATACTTGCACGAAATGGTTTGACTCTTAGAGATTACAACATTATCTAAAAATAGATCTTTTCATCTGATCTTGTTCTGTTGTTGAAGTCCCGATTTTATAAAGTCGGGGCTTCTTTTTTTTGTTATAATGAAATAGTTACAATTATTGTAATAATGTTATCTTTGCAATTGAATTTGTAATGGTGTATATAACAAGAGAGGCCTCCAAGATGATTTATAAAAATTTGTCGTGTGAAATATTGCGAGATGGTAAAACCAAAGGTGATTTGTTGTCTTTTGTTGCAAGCACTTCGAACGCTGATCGTTATGGCGATATTATAGATCAGAAAGGTTGGGATCTATCAAAATACAAACAAAATCCGATTATCTTGTTGAACCATAACGCCAACAGCCTCCCAATTGCACGGGGTTATGTTGAAGTTGTTGATGATAAATTAATGGTTGATATAGAGTTTGATATGGAAGATCCACAAGCCAAAGAGATCGCAAGGAAAACCAAAGCGGGTTTTTTAAATGCTGTCAGCGTTGGATTTAATCCGATTGATGGTACACCAAGATCACAGCTCGAAAAGAGTCATCCAGCGCACGGAATATCAGGTCAGTTTTTTGAAAAAGCTGAACTCTTAGAAATATCAATTGTTACAATACCTGCAAATGGTGAGGCAGTTGCATCAAAAGGATTACAAATGGAAAAAGCACTATTTTCAAACGGTACACTAAAAACATATATTGGAACATTAAAACACATTATTGATGTTGATATACAAGATGATGTCGTTGTTGTTACCTATGCAAAACAACCAGATCAAGAACTTGAAGAAGTTGAAGAGATTGAAGAGCTTGATGAAGAAGTTGAAGAAGTTGAAGAATCTGAAGAACTTGCATATGAAAGCGAAAAAGACGAAGAACAAGACGAAGAACAAGACGAAGACAAAAAAGACAAATTTCTAACCCCCCAAGAGCGTGACTTTTTACGCTTATTTTTAATGGAGTAAAACATGAGTGATATTAAACTCGTAAATGAGGCAAAGTCGATCCTTGAGGGGATCAAAACGCATCAAAAAACCTCAAGTGATAAGTTTTCACAATTTGAAAAACAACTTGATGATTTGAAAAAAGCGCAACGCTTAATTCAAGAAGCAACCCATAATCCAATCGTAAAAGATGAGCATCTTAACGGATCTGATTACCATTTAAAATCTTTTGTCAATGAAAAAGGTATACGTTGGACATCACAAAAGAAAGATGTGCAAATTGCTGGTCGTGGCACTGTACGCATCGAAGAAAAGGGACTGCTTGACTCTGAAACCCCGATCAATCAATGGCATTGTGATCTTCTTAAAATTAATAAAGAACGATCTATGGCTAGAATGATCATGAGCAACCCAAATACTCCAAAGAGCGATCTAAAACTTTGGAAACATTTACAAAAAGCCCCAAGATTTATGCAACCAGCCATCAAAAAAGCTTTTAATGACTCCGCTGGTTTGGGTGCTGAATGGATTCCTGATCAGTTTGCATCACAACTTTATTTTAATGTTGAAGAGCAATCGCAAGTTCCGAGAGTTGTTGCTGATAACCTACAAAAACAACAAGTTGATCGAAGCACAATCCTCATTCCTAGACTTGAAAGAGGCGGTCGTCCCTATCTTAAGGGAAGTGTAACAACTGATAATCCAGCCTCCTATACTGCTTCATCTGTTGCAACTAGTCAAAAATCTATAACTGTATCAGGTCTTGCTTCCAGATTTATCATTGATGATGCAGCTGCTGAAGATTCTGCAGTAGCGGTTATTCCATCATTGCAACGACAAATCATTATGGATTTGAATGATGCTATGGAGGATGCTCTTATCAATGGTGATACAACTGCCACACATCAAGACGCAATCGCTGATTGGAACATAAGATCAAGGTGGGGGACATCTGGTCTTGGTGGATCTAGCGATCATCGTCGAGCATTTAAAGGAATGAGAAAGCAAGCAATCGCACGAAATGCAAAAGCTGATCTTTCTACTGCAAGTTTCGCTAATATTTTGGGCCTTAAGGCTCAAATGGGTGAATTAGCTATGCAAGATGTTGTTTTGTTTGCCTCACCTGAGGCAGTTCTTGCAAACCTTCTTGAATTAAGCGAAGTTCGTACCCTTGATGTCTTTGGGCCACTTGCAACAGTAAAAACTGGTCAAATAGCTGCACTTATGGGAATGCCTATCATAATGTCACGATTCATCAGTGCTGATATGAATGCATCAGGATTATTTGATACCCTAGTAACTAACAAAACAGGAATCATCCTTGCTCATGCTCCAAGCTGGACAATCTTTGAGCGCAAAGGCATCCTAGTTGAAACAGATCGTAAAATTGACTCTGGAAGTACTGAAATCGTTGCTACAATGAGAGCGACTTTCGATACTTTGGATCTTGATTCACAAAAAAATGTAGCTTATGGTTACAATATGTCTATATCCTAGGAGATAACAATGAACATCGTATATACAAAACACCTAGTATCAGCATCGTCGACAGTTGACGAAACTAGATACATGCCAACCTATCGCAAATTGACTTTGCAAAGGATTTTAATTGTTCCAAATGAAACAACTGCTGCAGATGGGTCTAATTATTTGACTCTAACAGTTACAAACGGAGCTACATCTTTGGCAGTACGTGCAACAAACTCAACAGCTTTGACTGCTGGAAGCGTTGAAGCTTTGACTTTGACAGCATCAAAAGCTCTTGATTTTGATGATCTTGGTGCTATCAAGATTGTAAAAACGCATAATGGATCTGGTGCGGTTTGTGATGTCGAATTTGCTTTCGAATTTGCACCAGCGAGATCTGTGTAATTATGCCGATGGTAACGGTCACAACTCTAAAACAATATTTGCCTGAGGTCAGCGGTAATACTGCAAACACTGATCTTGAGGCATTATTGGATAGAGTTGAGGCGGCCGTTGCTCGGTATATGGGTTGGAGAAAGCCCGATAATCTAAGCTCACCGAGGATGCTTTCTTCAACTCATACCCTTTATCTGGACGGGCCAACTTATCAAGATCCGCAAGTATTGCAATTGCCGATCAGGCCAGTGCAAAGTGTATCTAGTATTCATTCAGATGTGGATCGACAATACAATTCAGATACACTGATTGATAATACAACCTATTCGCTTGATAAACAATTGGGTCAGGTGATACTTGATCCAATTACTGCAACAGATACATTCGAAAGAGGTTATCGAGCGATCAAGGTTATTTGTGAGGCTGGATTTGCGAATAATACATTACCCTCAGATTTAGAGCATGGTATTTGTGTATGGGCCTCACAGCTACACCGCAACAAAGCAACTCAAGGAAAGGATAGCATATCTCAAAGAGGCGCAACAGTAAGCATAACAGCAAAGCAAATGCCTCAAGAAGTCAAAGAGATTCTTGCACCGTTTAGAGAAAGCAATCAAATTTTATAGGGGATAAAATGAGCAACAAAATATCCTCAGAAGAGTTTGCAAAACGGATTGGTCAGAGTCCACAGAAATTATTAGAAGCTTTACCTAAAAAGATGAAGATCTTGAGTCTTAAGATGGAAGGGTATGCGAAAATAAACGCAACAACTTATCCAAGAGTCGATACTGGACGATTAAGATCGTCTATTACTGGTTTGCAGGATGCAAGAGATGGGCGAATTAGAGCAGTGCTACGGGCTGGTGGTGATACTGATGGTGAGCCTGTTAATTATGCTAATTTTGTTGAATTTGGTACAAAATACATGACTCCAAGATTATTTATGCAAAGAGCAGTACAAAAAACAGTTGATGTTGATGTTTCAGAAAACCTTAAAAATTTGTTATCAATTACATTGAGTGAGGATAAATCATAATGGCATCACGTACTAGACAAATTGCTGAAAAATTAAAAGCGTTAATCGCTGTTGATTATAGTGGTGGAGAGTCGGGTTTAGATATGACCGATGCAGTACAAATTGGATCAATAATTGAACCTCCATATTTGCCGTTTGCTTCTGTTTCATTTGCACAAGCTACATCACAATTTGGTCAATCATTAGGTCGTTACAGGATAACAAATACTTTTGAGATTTATGCTTTTGTTGGTGGCGGTGATGTTGAGGAGCGCACCGTAAACGCTATGGATATAGTTGAGGACATGATTAAATCACTGGTTGCAAATAGACAAATACAATTAAGTTCGTTGGTTGATGATATTAAATGCGCATTTATCGCTGAAGATGGTGATCGTTATGGTATTGCTGGAGTGGGGATCGGTTATATACAAGTAGAGGTATATAGCCAAACGGATACAGGGATTTAAAAATGACGTGGTATGATAGCAACTGGAAACAACGCAAACCAATCGCAATAGACTCAAGCGCAACGGGTGACGGTACAACTCAAAACAAAGATGTTGAGGTACAGATTCCGATTGATTGGGATCTCTTTTGGGATAACATACGATCTGATTTTTTTGATGTGATTGTTGCTGATGTCGAGGGTACAATATTAAGTTTTGCACGAAAGGCAGGTGCAAATTATGCAAATCGCTCTTTGACTCTACAAATTGACGATGTATTAGTAAAAACTTTATCGGTAAATCAGGTTTATGTATATTTTCAAAATCCTTCTCAATCCGCTGATCTTGCCGTTAGCGTTACTATTGTTGGCCCTCTTACTGGTTACATTGATTTGTCAAGGCCATCAGGTTTACTTGTATCACAGCCATTGCAAAGACCAGCAACAACTGAACCACAAACCGCATTTGTAAAAAGTACAACTGACAAATTAGATATATACTTTGCAGTTGGAAACCTGTTTAATATTCGAGCAAACCCTTATAATGCACGATTAATTTTAGAAGATGTTTTGTATGTAAATGTTTACAGTTTAGACAGCTCAGGAACTAACGATACTGGACGATATGACGAAACGAAAACCCGATTTATTGACGGGTTTGTGCGTGTACGAACAATTGCGGGCAATGATAATAACGATTACGCTTTGATTTGCCGAGTTGTTACGAGCGAAGAACAGCAAATTGATATAAGATGTTTAGTGCAGGTTCGAGATCAATTACCTTCTTAGGAGATAAAAAATGGCTTTACAGTTTGGCCGAAGTGCCTTTATAAAATACGCAAAAGAAACAACTTATGGGACAGCAGTTACAACGACTGTTTCAAATCGGGTAACAAGTGTTTCGCTTGAGCGATCCCAAGAAAGAGAAAGAACTACTCATTTATCTCAGGGAGATGCAGCATTTGCAACAAATACTTTTGATGGGTTTGAGCAAAGCGGTGGATCTATTGAATTACCATTATTTTATCAGGGTAACGGTTTGTTAATAATGGTTGGAGTTGGTGCAAATGTAGCAACAACAGGAACAGGCCCGTACACTCATGTTTATGAACCTAGAGATATATCAACAAGCCCAACCCTTGACAGTCTAACAATGGACTTTCAACGTGGTACTGGTTCATCAGAAAAATTCGAGGGCTGTATGGTTTCTTCGATGACAATATCGTGCGAAGCTGGTGGAGAAGCGTCTTTATCTGTTGATATACTTGCAGAAACTGCACAAACAAGAACAACTGCTATTAGTCCATCTTTTGGATCAGGTGTACAGGTTTTTCATCATCAAGTGACATCAGCAGGATTGTCTTTTGATAGCGTTAATTACAAGATCCGATCTTTTGAGTTTTCGCTTGATAATAAATTGGAGCGAGTGAATAATTTAGGATCAAAATTGACAGGTCAACCACAAATATCTGATGTTCGTGAGGTAACAATTACGGCAACACTTGACCTTGAAGATAACAATCTATATAACGCACAAATCGCTGGTACTCAGGGAAGTGTACAAGTGGTTTTCACAAACGGATCGCAAACAATGGAATTTTTGTTACGTAACGCAAAAATAATTGATTATTCCGATGACGTTAATTCATTTGGAAGAATTGAACGCACTGTGACATTTATGGGATTAGGTGTTGCTGGTGGTGCAAAACCATTTAAAATCGAGATTGTTAATGATGATGCTACTGGAATCGGTAATTAATAAAACATAAAACAGAGGTGTAACTATGGATAAAAATATCCTTGAGGAGATAGTTGCTTCAGCTAATTTTGAAATAGATGCGTTTGACGGTCTATTAAAAATTGAGGGGCGTATACTAACTCCGAGCGAAGTTGAAAGTGCTGGATTGGCCAGTGCTTTGTTAGCAAGTGCAGTTTTTAAGGGTCATACACAAGACGAGATCAGAAAAAAACAAGAGCTTGCACAAAAAATAGAGGCTGGAGAAGTTGAAAACGTTGACGAAATGTTAGAAATGTTGGGAACAATACAGCCTGATCAGCTTGAAAAAATAGCTGAAAGAGAAGATCGATTGATAATGCGGTGCGTTCGTAGATGCTCAAAAGATGGTGGTCAAAACTGGGAGCCTTTGCATTTAGTCAGCGCAATCGATCAACAAAATGCAAAACAAAATCGTTTGTGGATTGGAATGATACGAACAGAAGATCGTAAAAAAATCCTTGATCGTGCTATGTCAGGGCATAAGGAGGCGAGCGCACGGCTCGCAACCTTTCGCACAAGATGAAGAAATTGTTCACATGTATGATATAGTGGGTCGAACATATGGTATATTACCTAGTGAGGTTGCTAAATTATCGTGGTCTGATTTAATCATTTGTGTGCAATGTATCAGGGCAAGAGGTGACAGGATCAAGCGCATACTCAAAAAAAAGAGGCGAAAAAAAGATATGATTTTCCCAAACATATCAATTATTGATTTAGCGGATATTTTATGAGTACAACAGTTGAATATATTTTAGAGATTGAAACAGGAAAAGCGGAAAAAGGTCTTAAAAAAACCGACAAAGCCGTCAAAGACTCAACAAAATCTATAAGAGATCATAGAAAACAGGCAAGGGGTCTTAGTGGTTCTTTCCAAGCTGTTGGCGAGTCTGTTTCTTTCTTAGCACCCGAACTTGTTGGTTTGGGTGCGATTGCAATGTCAGGTACTCGTTTATTTAGAGGTTTTGGGCGTGTACTTGCAAGCGCAAACATGGCCATTATCTCAACTGCTTTGCTTGCTGTTGCTGGAGTGGGTGCATATGCTCTTTGGAACAAAGCAACAAAAAGAAACAATGAAAGTTTAGGCAAATTACAAGAATCTTTGCAAGCAGTAAATAAGCAAATGTCCGAAAGCAAGAAGATATTTGCTGAGGCAAATAATGCAATACTTGAAAACGCTGAAAAAGTCAATGAATTATCATTCAAATATCAAGAGCTTACAGGTCAAATAAACGCAACTGAAGCAGCAGAAATGAGAAGAGCGCAAGCGGTTGGGAGGCTTGAGGCTGGACTAACGCAAGAACTTGATAAACAAAGACGGGCGTTATTTTTACAAAAAACCGCACAATTCGAGGCGCAAAGAATAGTACAAAGAAGAATTGATTTTTTAAAAAAAGAAGGCAAGTTTTTCAAAAACAACATGGAACTAACTGAAGACGGAAAAAAAGCCCGTCAAGATATGGAAAACGTTGAAAAGCGCATTTTAAATATTACAGTACAACAAAATCAATTGAGAAAAGAAGGCACTGAACGAATAAAAGCGCAAACCGATCAGGCTGATAAAGCATTAAAGGGAATTGCTGAAGAACAAAAGAAACAAAAACAGCGTGAAAAATGGATACAGGCATCAAAAAATAGACAATCAAAATTAAGCAGTCTTTTAAATAGTTTAGCATCAACAGCGGTTTCACTTTCTGATCGTTTATTGCAAAATCAGATAGCACGTATGCAACCAATGGAACGGGCTAACGCTGAGTATCAAAAAGAAATTATAAATCTTGATCGCATAGAACAAAATATTATAAGGCAATTTGCAGAATCTGAAAAAACCGCACGATCAAAAAAAGACAAAGTTTTGTTGACGCAAATTGAAGCACAAAAAGAGAAAGCACTTGCTCAGGTGCAAGCACTTCGAGGTGATGCAGAAATAGCCCGAAGAAAAAAGATTTTAAAACTAATAAATAAATCGTTGACAACAGAAATGAAAGGCTTTCAATCTCTTGGAAAAAAAGTCAACGAGTCTATAAAAAAACGTGAAAAAATACTAACAAACATTGCTGATATTACCGCTGAAGCAAACGAAGATCAACTTTCAGATTTAGACAAAATCAACTTAAAAGAAAAGGAAAGATTGGCAACGTTGCAACAAATTGCTGATGCAAATAAAGATCTTGATACTAGTGGAGCTGTACAGGCTGTCAAAGATCGAGCTGAAAGAGATCGTGCTGTTGCTAGTAAATCTGAAAAAGATGCACGTAATGTAAAAATAATTGAGATGACTGATAATGTTATCAAAGCATTGTCAAATCCAACGGAATTACTTACAATTATTGGTAGTGTTTTTGGCCCGATAGGTTTAGCAGTTGGGGCGTTAGCTGGTGGGTTATCAGAGCTAGGACAAAAAGACCCTGAAGAAATACGAGAACAATTTAGGGCAACGTTTCAAGGAATAGCGCAAGGATTAAAGGTCGTTTTTCCAATTTTGTTAGAAATGCTTATTCCTGAGCTTTTTAAAGCGGCGCTTTTGATTGTAGATGCGTTAATACAATTAGTCCCTAATTTGATCGCAAGTTTGCTTAAAATCTTTTCAAGTTTGTTTATTGGTATCGAAAACTTTTTCAGTGGTAAAGGGTTTTTTCAAGCGATTAGGCTTGCTCTACTTGATATGGTCGAACGATTGATCAAACTAATAACTTCACCGTTTGAGAACATCTTTGGAGGCTCAAAGATGGGCGGTGGGCGTATGTTATCAGGGCAAGGGGGTCTCAGATTCACGGGCCAAAACAGAGGATTAGCAATGCTTCATGAAGGGGAAATGGTAGTACCGAGATCAGGTCAAATGTCTTCAAGCGTTGCAAGAGATGCAAATATTGCAAATGGAGGATCTGGAGGAATAAATATTGTTATTAATAGTGCGATTACGGAAAGATCCGCAGTTGATAGTTTGGTAAGAAAAATCGAAGAACGGTTTGGTAGTTTTGGACAGTCAACATCTCCGCTCTTTGGAGGCAAATAATGGGAAATGCAAAGTTTTTTTATTATCCGCAACCTGATGGGAGGCATTTGGTTCAGATTGATCTTGGTGAGGCAATTGCTGAGTTACAAAGCGAAATAGTACACGATGCAGTTGATGCAATTACGCAAACGGGCGGTATATATAGATCAGTTAGTCGGGGTGGTGAGATTATTACAATCCAGCGTGATCGTATGGCTGGATCTGAAGCACTAGCAACTCAATTCGATGCACTTCAAAACCATTTAGATCGGGGTTACAGTTGTATGTTTGTAACTGATCACGCTAAAGCGTGGTGCGCTGCATTTCAATCACCACCAGTATCAGGCAAATATACATATAATGTAAAAGATGCAGTATTTTCAACGATCACGGGAACAACTGTAGACGGTTCGAGCATCGTACCTCAGGCAAATGACTATGTTGTCATTGAAAGCGATACACCACCATATATAAGGGAAACGCACCAGATTGATAGTATTTCAGTGAGTGCAACAACTGGCGGATCTGTAACCCTAAAAAAGAGATTAAATTTTGATTATTCTGGTAGGCCAGTTTTTATGCGTTGGTATCGTATGTTTCCAGTTTTAAAACGATTGGAATCTGATATTGGAACACCGATAATCACAAATGAGGGCGGTCGTTTATTTTCGTTGAATATTAGATTACAGGTTGATTATCAAACATACTTTGCTTTCCATAATGGATTGTCGATGCGGATTGAGTTGGTGATTGAGCCAGAGCCAGCAGGTGATTTATCAAGCACAACTGGTTTATTCACTCTTGATAGTGCAGGTGAAGCGGCGCAAGAACAGGCCAATAGTCAATTTGATGAGAGTATAGTCCAAAAGGGATCAGGGCCGTACAGCAAGACATTCCCAAGAGGTTAAAAAATGCCTTGGCAACCTGATTTTATTGATGCACTCAAAGCAACATCTATAACCCCGATTTATGAATTAGAGATCGTTAGGGCTAATTATGGCGTTGGTGCTCCAAGGATTATACAGAGTGATTTTGGTAAACTTAGAGTAAACAAAGCGACAATCAGAGGAACAGCAGTTACTCCGAATAGATGGGCTGTTTCTTTTGGAGGTTTTGAAATATCTCTTGTTGGTGATATAAGACCATACAAAAGAAATTTGATGCGTGGTTGCATTGCTATTTTAAGAGTCAAATTAAAGGGTTTGACTAATAAAGAGCGGATCGGAATAGGTCAACTCGATAGCATATCAGGGCAAAGAGGGCGATATGTTGCAAAGTTCAAAGACATCATAAGCGCATTTCAGTCACGTATAGATTATCGTGGCAATACTTCTTTTGAGGTTTCAAAACTTTTTTATGAAACCGTTGTACAAACTACAGTTGCAACCTCTTGGAGTCCATCAAGCACATCTTTGATTGTTGCTGATAGTTCTGGATTTAATAAATCATCCGCACATGCTGGTTTGCTGTACTGTACACCGCCATCAGGCGGAGGCGATCCTTTCTATATGAGATGGTCTTCAAAAAACGACTCAACGAATACTTTTACTTTGACAAGTGGGACAGCTTCGCACCCGTCAACAGCATCAGCGTCAACGTTAGGGGCTGGATCTATAATACAAAATGCAGTAAGGATAAACGCTGCACCTCATGCATTATTTGCGCAAGTGATAACATCAACGGGAGGAGGAACAAACGGGATCAGGGACGTACTCCCTGACAGTTATGGCACTGGTTTTCCTTTGCCTCATAGTTTTGTTGATATGGCTGATGCACAACAAACAACTGATTTTATTGTTGGTCAGGGCGGTGTTACCTATGCTTGGGATTACACAACTGTTGCGCCTCTTGATAGTGGTTTCAGATCTCTTATGGATACGTTTTCCGCTGTTGGTCAATGGCCCGTAATTAGACAAAACTCTTTTACGTGGAGAGGTTGTTTTGATCCAACTGGAAAATATGGTACGCAACCACTGACACAAGCGACAATATCAGATAATGATATTATCGAGGTGTACAGCGTTGATTTTTTTGATCCTTCATTAAAAGCGGTTTATTCCCGATCATCTATGGTTTATGATGTGAGTGGATCGACTTATGTCGATGCGACAAACAACTTTCCAAGATCGATACCTGTTGCAGGTCAAATATCCCGTAATTTTGGGACATATTACGATCCAGCATACAACGAGAGCGCAATGGCTCAGGGCGATGTACAACGTATGAAAATATGGGATTTTTACAATTGGACACGTTTGTCAATGAGGGTGCATCTAAAATATGCTGTTCTTTGTGCAGGTGACAAAATCGAGATTACAAGTGCTTATTTAGTTGATAGCTATACCGATGACGATAAAACTTATGTCAAACGTCAAGCAATGATTTTGGAAATAGGATATAATCTGGATGATCGCTCTTGTGATATTGTTGTAGGAGTTCCACCGGTTTTGTAAAGGGTTTTTAATGATTTATACTGCAAGCGAAGAGAAACCAGCACGATTAAATCAGCTCAAAGCGTTAGGGTATGCAACGTTTGAAAAACACGATTATGATTTAAATTTGATCGGTATACGTTCAAAAAATAGGCGGGCTGATGCTTTTGATGATGTTTTTTTATGCATATACAAAGAAAAAGGGCTTTGGATTCAAGAAAGATACAAGTGCACAGTAGATGCTGGAGCATATTGGCTCGAAAACCCTACAAGATCATCAGGAACAGCAATATTAAAAGCTGGGCAATATAGAGGAGTCTGGAAGCTGGATCTTCACAAAGGAGTTTATCAAGCCTTATGTCAAAGAGGGGCTGAAGTCACAGTTTGGAGGGATGATAACAAAGATTTGATACATGACCATAGACAGCAAGAAACGGGTTGGTTTGGTATCAATTGCCATCGTGCAAATCAATGGAGTATAGTGGATCAGGTTGGAAAATACAGTGCTGGTTGTACTGTAATCCAACATCCTGCTGATTTTGCTCGCTTGATTGTACTTTGTAAAATGCAACAAATGGCCGGTTTAGGCCATACATACACCTATACACTTTTAGAGGATTGAAAAATGGATGCCTCAACGTACCATGATCTATGGGTCAATCTTGCAACCAATAGCCCGTTTCTTGGCTGGATGATTTATAGCTATATGCAAACCAATAAAGCACTTGAAAAAACCAGAGAAGAAAGCAAATCTGAGATGAAAGAGCTTAGAGCTGAACAAAAAAAGGAAGAAACTGAAATACGAAGCAAATTCGAAAAAGTTATTGCAGGCTTAAACGAAGATCGAAAACAACTAGTTGAGAGTTTTTCGGGCCGAATCCATAGTTTAGAGCGTGGACAAAAAAAACTATTTGCTATTTTAGAGCCTCTTAAAGATCAAATACAAGAGATCAGAGTCAAAGAGCAATTGAAAAAAGAGCTGAAGAACGGCCATTAAACGAGGTTTTTAAAAATAAATTAAAATATATCAAAATAAATTGCACCAATATAGTATATTCATGTTATCATTATAAATGTAAGCAATTACAACAACAACAAAACAACAAGGACAACAAAATGACAACAACAATGATAACGGAATTTGGTAAAAGTGTAACACTAACAGAAATGGAATATTTAGTTTATAAAGTATTAAAGGATTCTGATATTTTGGAGGATGCATATTGTTATCATCCAGAAGATATACAAGACTATACAAAAATAAATATGAAAAAATTGAGGGGTGTTATTGGGTCACTTATTAAAAAAGATATTGCATACACACAAAAATGGAATGGAAAAGATTTATGGGTATTTCTCTGGGAAAAACCAAAAGGTTTTTAATAAAATAACATCGGGATAAACAACCTTTCAACTACAACCAACAACTAACAATTAACAACAACAGGACAAACAAAATGATTATCAACGAACTAACTTTTTTAATAAATACCTATAACTCAGAGCCTTTAATTTTAAAGTTTGAAACGCTTCGAAGCTTGCTAATATACTTGGAAAAAAACATTGATAACATCGAAAGTTTTCAAGAGATAAATATCAAAACAATATCATAATATCATAGTAAAAAAAAGCCCCGAATGATCGGGGCACAAAATTAGAGGAGTATTTTGTTTTTGGGATAGAAGTTTATGTGAAGTATACGATTAAAATCGCATCGCCATTATCCAAGTTGCCACCAAAAGACAAACGGCCAACGCCACCAGCTCCGTTATTTGCAACTGTAAACTCATCATTATTAGCAGCACTATCACCCAAAGCCGTCATGTTTAAAATAGCAAGACCGTTTTTAAATGCTTGTATACCATTCAAAAAACCACTATCAAGCGCACGGGCAAGATCAATCGAGTTTGTAGATGATCCAGATATTTGGCTCATTTCTTGGTAAAACGCAGCTCCGATTTTCGCTGAAGTTACAGCATCATCTTGGATGTTTGCAGTTGCAACAGCATTTGAGGATAATTTAGCATTTCCGATTCCAGCATCTTTTACACGTAAAGCATCGCCATTGGTTTCAATTGTTGCATCGTCAACGTTTACAGATAATGCAGTACCAGCACCACCAGCAAGACCATCACCAGCAACAGAAGAAGCTAATTTTGACTCATCAACTGCAGCCGCTCCTATTTTCGCAGTTGTAACAGCACCCGAATTGATTTTCGCTGATGTTACGGCATTTGCACCGAGGGCGGATGCATCAACAACGGCAGCTGCAAAATATGCACTTGAATCGATTGATCCGTTTGCAATTGCGCTTGATGTCACAGAGTTTGCACCCATTTGAGTCGCTGTGATAGTTCCAACTTTCAGACCACTACCACCAACAGAAAGAGTTGATCCGTCAAGTTCAAGATCAAGAGTGTTAGCATTGAGTGCTAAACCGTTTCCATGTTTGACTTTTAACTCACCAGAACTAAACTCAAGACCAGCGTTAGCAAGCAAATCAACGGAAAGAGTTGATCCAGATTTAGAAAGTCCATCACCAGCGGTAATAGAAGCCAAACCAGTAAACTGAGTGATAACAATTGCAGTAGATCCAAGATTGATATTATCAGTTGTGACGATAAAACCTTGATCCGCATGAGTAGCACCCTGACGAATAAATACTGCAGCACCTTCAAGTTCTGAAGCGGTATTTGCATCGGCAGTACGTGTTAGAGCAGCACCAGCAGATGCAAATTCATAAATACCGTTTTCAGCAGCAGAAGATTGATCCTTAAGTAGGACTCTTGCATCAGCAGAAAGGGTTACACCGTCAATCGCAGAGGGCGCACTTGACACGTCAACGTTTGCAGTAGATGCAGCAATACAGCTTTCTTTCCAGTGAACACCTTGAGAAGCAGAATCCACATAAGCTTTTGTTGCTGCATGAGAATCAGCAGTTGGGGTTTGTACAGATACCGCACCCGTAAAAGAGAAACTCCCTGAGGTGTCGATCTTTGCTGAGGTCACAACATCATTCGCAAAGAAATCAGTTGTATCAATAGCACCGTTTGCTATTTTTGATGAGATTACACTATCGGCTGCTAATGCCGATGATGCAACAACACCAGAACCGATTAGATTTGCGTTGTTAATTATGCCCGTTGCGAGTTGGGCTGAGTTGATACTGGCGGATTTAATTTGACCGCCTCTTATTTGTATAGCCATGAGGTTACTCCGATGGTGTATTGTAAACCGCCTCAAGACTATCGCCTGTCAGCGGAGGGGTTGAAAAAGCAAAATTGCGATCATCAATAAGTGAGATCGTTGTTGTTCCTTGTTTTAGCCCGTTCAAATACACCGATAGAGATCCTTCGGTTATATCTTTTGTTGTTGTAAATTGTGTGTTTGATCCATTGCAAAGAGAATCGAAATTATCAGTTTGTTTTGATTGTACAGTTTCAGCACCGATCTCTTTTCCAGTGCCACCCTCATCATTATAAACGTTTGCAATAGCCATATTTTTTATCCAAAATGTCAGTATCGATAGGTTAGTGCGGCCGCACTAATATCACACGTTCCCGTGTTTGTCCTTACGTGTAAATATATCACTTTATCTGAGATTTCTCTTATGATCACATCAAGACGATATAGTGCTGATCCTTTTGTATTTGTTGTCAAACCAACTTGTATATCAGATTTAGTTTCAGTCAAAATCAGCTCATCACCTTGATTATCCCTTGATAATGATACAAAAAGTTTTGTTGCTGATGATATATTTGTGAGCTGTACTTCGAGCATTGAGGCCAAAACATTTATTTGTGATGATCCATATTTTGTATAAATTAATTCGATAGCTTTGGCAGTATTATAATTTGTTGTAATTCCAGCAGTTGCACAAGCGCAACGCATTTGATCGAGTTGTAAATTAGACATATTGCTACTGGGTGAGTGGGTTTAAATATGGTCGCATTTTAGCACGTAACATGACCGCATGTACTTTTATCGCTGATTTGATCCCAACAGGATACAGCAAGCGAAAAAGCTGTACACAATACAATGTATCCTCTAACGCTCTATGTGGTTGTTTGGGCCAACCCATAATCTCAGATATTTGTTGCATACTCACAGACTTATATCCGTAGGGGAGAAACGCACTTGATGCGAGTGTAACTGTATCAATACCCCTACGAAGTATTTTACAGTGAGGAGCATGGTTGCGAAACATTGATAAAATAAATGTACGATCAAAATCCCAGTTATGGGCTACAGGTATACAATCACGCATAAAATCCGCTATTTTTTCAGATGCATCAGTTGGTTCAAGAGCGTTTTCCCAATAATGTTTGTTGTACCCGTTGATCCTTAATGCTGTTGGATCGGCAACCTCTATTTTTTGAGGTTTGATGCGAATATGCAAACGATCAATCTCTTTTAAATCTTTATCGAGTTTGATCCCAGCATAAGAGATAATTTCGTGTCCTTTGTAGACGTATAATCCTGTTGTTTCGGTATCCAGTACAACGAACATTTTAAATCCTGTTTTGTTTCTTAAGATCATAACATATTTACAAGATAGTGTAATCATGTTATATTGTGTACACAACAACAACAACAACGAACAAGGACAAAAAAATATGTTTATTAAAGTCACAAAAGAAGATTTGAAAGCTTTTCAGAGCTTATCAAAATCAGCAATACTAGTATATTTCGAGATGAGGTTTTATGCTGGAATAGATGGTCGAGCATTTCCAAGCAAAGCAACATTATCAGATAATACAGGTCTATCGATTGGATCAATCAAACGAGCATTGCGTGAATTAAAAGAGATCGGGGTCATCGAGGTTACAAATGCCCGAAGAACATCATCAAATGAGTACAAAGTACAAAGTTTTAAAAATGAACCTGAGGGGGTAAAATCTAATCCAAAAGAGGTACAAAAAAAAGCTGTAGGGGGTACAAAAAAAAGCTTTGAGGGGATCGAAAAAAACCCCCTAAGTAAAGATATTAAAAAGAAAGATAAAACATATAAAGAAATAGAAGATACCCATGAAGATATAATTTCTGAATCTGTTGATATTCGAGATTTATGGTTAGGGCAGTTATTTTCGAAACATGAGATACCTCAGGGCTGGAGATCTGTGGATATTCAAAGCGATTTTGATTTAATTAAAAATGGTATGAGTGTTTTGCAAATTGCCAAAGCTTGCAAGAAATTTGACCATTGGATCACAGAAAGAAATGTTGCTGGGATTTATATGGGAACAGGAAATTGGGCAAGGAAGTTTCGGGAAAGATGGGTATCAAAAGAATCTGATACACCTCTCAGCAAATACGATCAAAACAAAATGTATCGATCAACATTAAAAATAGACAGTGAGTTTGTCGAAGAGCTTAAATCTGAGGCAAATAGCAATGTAATCGAGCTGAAAAAACAAAGAGATATTGCTATGGAGGGGCAAAGTCTTGCACGGTCATTATGGGCTAATTTTAGGAAGGCAAATAGCTATCATGATTGTGCAAATAATGTTTTCGAATGGGTGATCTCAGGTCAATGCACCAGTGAGATCTTGGAACAAATAAAAAATGACAGTCAACTCAAAGATTTTTTAGCATTGATTGATTGTGCAGATATGCAAAGAGGTAAAAATGTATAAATTGAATGATAGGGTTATTTTTGATGTGGATTTTATGGTGATGCCTGTAATTGGGCGTATTGTATCAATAAGCGGTGTTCATTGCCGTTGTTTGTTGGCAATACCAATGATGGGCCGTACACACTACAATACTCGCTTAGACCAGCTATCACCAAGTGAGGAATTACAAAAGAAATGGGAACAAGAGCGAAAGGAAAAAGACATCGACAAACTACAATTGAAAAAATCAAAAACTATAAACCAACTTGTTGAGGACATAAAAAATGCCAAAAAAATACACGTATAAAACTCAAAAAACAGGAAATACAAAAATAACAATTAATCTCGATGAAGAGCAATTTGAAATATTGCAACGATTAGCAAAGCGTCAAAGATTTGAGATTGATACACTATTAGAGCGTTGGATCAAGAGATTAATTGCTGATGGTGCTATTGGCTGATAATATGGTTTTGTGTGATCTTGGTGTTGTTGTTGTTTTGTTGTCCGTACCAAGATCACACTCTTTTTTTAGCAAATACAAAAATATATTAAAATAAATGTTGAATATAATATATTGTTGGTTATAATATAGTATATTCAAACCAACAACAACAACAACGGAGCAACAAAATGACATTAAAACAATTACAAAGAGAATTTCCTTCAAAAAGATTTGCTAACTTTACAGCACTTTTTATTTGTGATGAGCTAACAATAACTAAAGGTATCGATACTCCATTTGATGCAATTAAGGTATTTATTAGCTTACCAAGTACATGCTACAAACTAGTTTTACTTGATGAAGATGGAAATGAAGCACTTACAGAATATAAATAACAAACCAACAACAACAACAACGGAGCAACAAAATGAACATCGAGCAATGGTCACACAAAAGAGAAACATCAGAAGAGATAGCAACAGCAATTTTTGAGGTAGCTGAAGATCAAAAGAAAAATAGTAAATCAACAGCAACAATCGAAGAAATAGCTGATTACATTTGGCAAGAGGGATTACATGAAAATAAAATTATTAGTATTGCCTTTGCAAATACTGATGAGGACGAATTGTACTGGGGCGAAGAAACAGTTTTAAGATCAGAAGCAAAATAAACAACAACAACAACAACGGAGCAACAACATGTCAAAAACAACAGATCTTTATTTACAACAAAACATCGAGCTTTTAAATGAGCATCATAATCAAAACATGATTGATTTTGGAATATATCTTGAAGAAGCAATTGCAGATCTCAAAGAGCTGATACAGAGAATACTCGATAATGAGCATCTTGGATCAAAACAAAAACTTAGAGTCATTGCTGAAATCGTAAAAATTGACCCAATAAAAACCGCAAAAACTGGTTTGCCTTTCTAGGATGTAAAATGAAAAAAGACGAAAACATATTAACCGCTGGTGGATACCCAAACAAAAAGAAGCACAGATCGCCTTCTCTTTGTGTGGTATTCCCAGCACACATGCTTTTTAAAATCAAAAAAAGAGCGCACCAAGAAAATATAACTGCTGGTGAGTTGATTCGAAGATTTTGTAATGATGGATTAAAAAGGAGTGCAAAATGAAAGAAACTGCTGCAGTTTGGGAGGATATAGATGTACTTGTGCCGTGGGACGAAAACCCAAGGCATAATCAATCAGCGATAAAAAAAGTTGCGGATAGCATTAAACGGTTTGGATTTGCATCCCCTATCATAGCAAGAAAAGCCGATAACATGGTAATAGCTGGGCATACGAGATTGGAAGCGTCGAAGCTTTTAAAGCTCAAAACTGTACCTGTTCGCTATCTAGATCTAGATCCAGCAGATGCGAAAATGTTGGCTTTAGCCGATAACAAAATTGGTGAGATAGCTGATTGGGATGAAGACAAATTAGATGAGATTATTGCAAATCTTGGATTAAATGCTGATGATTTAGAGGATCTTGGTTGGGATCTTGGTGAGCTGGATAATCTCTTTGGTGATGTATTTGATAGCGACAAAGATGAGGATTATCAGGCTATTGATTTAAAAGATCTTGATTTAGCTTCTGAGGTTATCTTTGGTGATTGTATGAAAAAGCTAAAAGAGATCCCGTCTAACTCGATAGACGCAATTGTAACAGATCCCCCTTATGGCATGTCACCTGATGGCATTGCACGAACTTGGGCCGACATCGAAGAGGGCCGATCTTTATCTGGTTTTATGGGAAAAGAGTGGGATGCGGCCGTACCTTGTCACAATTTCTTTGCTGAGTGTTTTCGGGTTCTTAAGCATGGCGGTCACATGATCGCTTTTTCCTCAACTCGCACCGTTTGCGCTTTGGGTATGGCTGCACAAAAGGGAGGTTTTTTGATACGTGATATGATACACTGGTGTTATTTCTCAGGATTCCCGAAAAGTCATAATATAAGCATACAAATTGATAAAGATGCAGGTGCGGTGCGTGAAGTTGTGGGTGAATGGAAACCAACAGGTACAGCTAGACCACAAAAAAACGGATCACATAGCGCATCAAAAACCACAAGTGCATTGAAAAATTTAGATTATGATCAAAATGCAACTATACCAATAACAACACCAGCAACACAAGACGCACAAAGATGGGATGGCTTTGGAACAGCTCTCAAGCCCGCTGTTGAACCAGCTTTATTACTTCGTAAGCCTCTTGAAAAGGGTTTGACGATTGCACAAAATGTATTGAAACATGGTACGGGTGCGCTCAATATAGATGGTTGTCGTTTTGGTTATGGTGATCCGTGTTGGGTAGGGCCTCAAGATCGAACAGGATTTAGATCCGTTGGAGGTTTTCAAGATTTAAATGTTGGTGGTAAAATAAAAAATAATGTTGGTTTTTCTGAGAATGAAAAAGGCCGATGGCCCGCAAACCTTTATCAATGCGCCAAACCTTCAACAAAAGAAAGAGATCAAGGTTTAGAACATCTTAAACAGAAAACAAGTGACAGTTATATGGGATCGGGTAAAACTAGACTTGATGGTAATCCAAATCCAGAAAGAGCAAACTTTCACCCAACCGTCAAGCCGATCAAGCTCATGAGATGGTGCTGTCGATTGATTGGAGGCCAAAAGGGATCGGTGATACTTGATCCTTTTGGTGGCAGTGGTACAACTGGAGTGGGTGCGATCCTTGAGGGTTACGATTGTATCTTAATCGAAAGAGAAAAAGAATATTTGCCTATTATTGATGCACGTTTGAAATGGGCAAAGAAACAATACAAGAATGGTGATATTGATGGGTCGTAGATTAAAACTAAATCCTGAGATACAAAAGCGCATTATTCAAGCGATACAAGCTGGATCAACGTATGAATTAGCTGCACAATTTGCTGGTATTTCAAGAGGGACTTTGTGGTCTTGGTTACAGAAAGGTGAAGAACAAAATAAGGGAGTTTATCGAACATTTCTGAACGAGTTTAAAAAGGCCGAAGCTCGTTGTTGCGTTGGTGCATTGGCAGTAGTTCAAAAGGCGGCCCAAAATGGAACATGGCAAGCGGCCGCATTTCTCTTGGAGAGAAGATTTGGTTATCACAAGGACGGGCCTCCCCCCGTACAGATCACAATTGATGCTGAATCTGTAGACGTTCAAAGCATTATCGGTGAGTACAAACAAGAAATACAGCCACTTTTAGAAGGGCCAACTATAGATCTCGACGATTAAAAAACAACAACAAACTATGAGGACAACATGGAAAAATTAAACAGTAAAATCAAAGATCATTTAAAAAAATATGCAACATCATCGCCAGAGTATGAGGCAAAGATATTGCATTATCTGAATAAAAATAAAAACGAGATTGTCTTTTTACGGGACATAATGGAGTATTACAACTCGAAGTCTTCAACTTTTTACAACAGTCTGTATCGGTTAGCACTAACTGATCAGATTGGTTTTGTTGATAGACGGTTTCATATTTTTAATGCACATCCAAAACTATCTAAAATTAGTAAGCGTTATCGTACTGCTTGCTGGCATAAATGTTTTGACTCATCACCAGTAATACCAATTAGAGCGCAATATGTGATATATAAATCAAGTAAAGAAATACAGCCCTCATTATTCGGTGATGATTTGGAAACGCTATCAACTCAAGATTTAGACAAACTGATCGCACGGGCGCAAACTGAAAAAATGAACAGAATGTTAGAGGATCGTTATCTAGGTGGCATCGCACACATTACAGATCCAATTAAAGAGGTTTTAAAATCTTACGGTGTTGCTGATCCTGTTGCGCTCGTACACGCATCAGCGGAATCATGTTTTTTGACTTTGACAGCCACAAAATCAATGCCTGTTAAAATAACCTATCGCCCGATAGGAGTTAGCCACTGCGAAACCGTAGACGTTGAGCATATCACGTTACATCATGCACCAGTTGTTAGCACGATCAACGATGCATATAAACGGCTCAATAATGATTGAGCGCAAAACATTTAATCAAAACCTTTTGATAAATACGTGGACAAAAAAACCCATAAACAAAACACGGTTTAATATTTGGTTTGTTGATTTTGTAACAAAACATAAAATCCAATATAGTGATTTATTGCACCACGGCATTAATCCGAAATTGTATTATGATTGGAAAATATCCGTAAACAAACCAAAACCCGAAACGATTAAAAAAATGTCTTATGCGTTAGCATCTTGCACAGGAATATCATCTTGGCAAATCTATCGAGAAGCGATCAAGGCACGTAATGAAAAAATTACCTAAAGCTCGAAGGAAACTAGTTGATATTATTAAGGGTTACCCTCTTGCAGTGTCGAAACTCTGGGAGCCTTATTGCCATAGATGGGACGGTTTGGGACAAGATAGCAAACGTGATCGAGGGTGCGGTCATAAAATGCAAATGGTTTCTTTGGGTGTCTACAAATGTCCCAAATGCGATATTGAGGAAAAAAGAACCTCACAGCGTGAGGCTGGTATTCGTTTTTTCGGAGCTGAAGAGGCTTTTTTGTGTACTGGTGGAAACCGAGCTGGAAAAACGCAATTTGGCGCACAATTAGCAATAGCGATCAGTGCTGGACGTGATGAGTGGTGGGTGCGTGAGTGGATTAAATTAAACAACTTGCCTGAGGACATTATACAGCGCAAACCTCAAACGGTTTGGTATGCGGCGCTAAGTTATGGTGATGCTCTGGAATATGGGCGTCCAAAGTTAGAGCAATATGCACCACAAGGAACAAAGTACACACGTTGGAGAGCGCAAGATAGAGCATCAATGAGATTACCAAACGGGGGGCGTATTGTTTCGTTATCTGTTGATGCTGGGCGTGAAAAGTTCCAAGGTGCAAGTGTGAAATTCATTTGGTGCGACGAAGAACCTTCAAGCGAGGTATTTGAGGAATGTTTGTTGCGTACTGTTGACACTCAAGGGACTGTTTTAATTACAGCTACACCGCTCAAAGGTCTTAGTTTTATGTATGATTTTTTTGTTGATAGTCCCCCGTCAGGTTTTGAGCGTTATGCAATCTCAGGATTAGATAATCCTTACATATCATCGGGAAAACTTCGAAGAGCCGTGTCGCATCTTTCAGAAGCATCACAAAACGCTCGATTATTCGGAATGTTTACCAGTCAAAGCGGTTTGGTTTATCCTGAGTTTGATCGTGCTATACATACATGCAAACCGTTTGAAATACCCAAACATTGGAAGCGTGATCTTGCTATTGACTTTGGAGTCAGAAACCCTTTTTGTTGTTTGTGGATCGCTCATGATGAGGACAAAGATATTTTATATGTGTATCGTGAGTATTTTAAAACTGAAAAAACCACTCTTGAGAATGGACGTATGATTATTGCTCTTGGTGCTAAAGATCCCGATCTTCGTTGGATTGTAGCAGATCCAGAATCCAAAGATGGTCGTCTTTTATTGTCAAGAGAATTGGGTTTGCATACCAAACCAGCTCCAAAGCATATCGGGGTAATGGAAACAATAAACCAAGTCAAGGATCGATTAAAAGTGATCGATGGTGTTAGTGGATTGGTAGTTTTCAATAATTGCAAAGAGCTGATCAAAGAGTTTCGTAAATATAAATGGTCTAAAAGTAAGGGTAAGGATCGCCCCGAAAAAATGTTTGATCACGGTTTAGATGCGCTTAGATACGAAATTGCTTTCTTGTATCGATACAAAAAACACAGAAGATAAACTATTTTTGGTTATTTATAAAATAAATGTTGAATATACTATATTCATATGTTATTTTAAATACATAAACAACCAACAACAACCAACAAGAGGACAACAACAATGAACAAAGAAAGTTATCAACATATTCAAGATCTTTTATCGGATAAAAACCTACAAGAAATAGATATATCTTATTGTGATATTGACGATGATTTATATATTGACATCGAATGTATAGATCCCGAAACATTAGACGTTTATGGCTATGAAGCATCAGGAATCAGTTTATATCATACAACAAGATCTTTTCCTAATATTATTAAGATAATCGAAACAGCTAAAAAACAACTTATAAAAGGACAACAACAATGAAAAAGATTGATAGACAACCTATAAATAATTGTTTTAGTAGCGAAAGATTTAAATTTTTAAGAAATTATCTCAATCAAACACAAGAAGAAACAGCAAGATGGCTAGAGGTTTCTCAGAAATCAATTTGCAACTGGGAAAAAGGCGATTCGATCCCAAGAGAGCAAACGCAAATAAAGATAGCTAAAAAAATTAAGCTTTTTATTGATGCAGAAACAGCACTTTGGGTAACTGGAATTAATTTAATCCAAGATGGAAAAAAAGATGAGATCTTAACAAGAGAAAAACAAAAGATCATTATTCTGTTTTTTGATGATAGAACAGAAACATACAAATATGATACGAAAGACCTTATTGAGTACATATCAAAAAACATCTCAAAAATTCACAAAATACAAATATTTAAATACGAAACAAAAATACAACAACAACAAGAGGAGTAATAAAATGCCAAAGTATATTTTTGAATACACTGTAAATGATACAAAACACAAACTGATAATACTTGCCCCCGACATTGAAAGAGCAAATCGTAATTTTGTACGTCTTGCAGGTAGGTCAACGAGTAACAAAAGAGTTTCCAATATTATAAATTTGTTATGGGAAAATATGCTTATGGAAAACTCTTTAATAGAGGAGGGCGGAGGTTTACCAGTCACAACTAATCATTTTTATCCTGAGATTATGAAAAATCGAGCTGTTGAGAAGAAGCTTAAGGCTTTTCTTGATCATGACGATGAGGAGTTATGGCATGAGATCGAAGAACAATTTGTTTCGGGTGCATACGTTGCGGATATAAAAAATTCATATGAAATATTAAACCAAGATTGTGAGGTATAAAATGCGAAAAGTCGAATTTGCAAAACAACAAAATATTGAAATGAGTATATTGCGAAACATTAAACGTCTATCAAAAGGAATTGATGTTTTAGTGCAAATGCAAATTGAGCTGATGTCATGTAGATCACAGCTCAGAAATAAAATTATGGTATACCAAGATCAAAACACTCAGGCTGAGATAGATGATCTGTTGTTTGCAATCATCAGAGATAAGGCTTTGCCAAGAGAAGAAATTCAAATCGCTTTTGATTACAATGATACTCGTTATGCAAAAGCACTACAACGTTTGAACGAAGACCATCGTTTATAACTCGATTTTGTATTTGAGCATCTGAAAAACCAACGTGCTATATTAAAAATGTTGAGGTGTTTATGTCCGATGATTTACCAGTGATAAAAAAAAGCTTTTGGGAAAGAATGGTTGAACCAATATCGAAAGCATTTGCGAAGAAAGTCGAAAAACCAGAGCAACCAGCGCACGGAGCAAACTGGGATCGTAGTCAGGGAGTGAAAAATCCATATCCTGCTGGTATATCAATGTCAGCATTTGCACAGCATGGATATGTTTATGCAGCTGTTTCCAGAGCATCGCAAGATTTAGCAGCACTACCCGTCAAACTGATAAAAGGAAAAGGAAAACAATCTGAAATACTCGAAGAACACCCTTTTTTAGAGTTGATGGATCAACCAAGCACCTATGTTGACGGGTTTTCGTTTCGAGAGCAATTAATCGTTGATTTGATGCTTACTGGTGGCTGTTATGTTTTGTTAGCTGGTAATACTGACATTCCAACCAGTCTTTTCCGCTTGCATCCAGAGCAAACGAAAATAATTACAGATCAGGCGATTGGTATTAAAGGATTTGAGTTTCAGGATAGTGGTACAGTCGTTGAATATGGGACTGATAGAGTTGTATATACTCAGAGTGCCAGTTGGGGATCTGGTGTTGATGCTCTTTATGGGGTTGGAGGTATACAGCCACTTCAAAGAGAAATAGGGGCTGATATTTCAGCGCAAACTTTAGCTAGTGATAGCGCAAAGAAAGGGCGGCCTGACATCCTGATAAGTCCATCAGATGAAGCGGATATTTGGGACTATGAACAACGAAAAGCGATCCTTGATGCATACAAAGGAATGTCCAAAGACGGCGGTGCTATGGTGTTGTCAGGTCAAGTCAAAATCGAACCTTTACAAATATCACCGAGGGATTTAGAGTTCCAAGCGGTGCGAGATTATACTCGTCAGGCGATTAGTGCTGTTTTCGGTGTACCTCCATCAGTATTGGGCGATAATAGTGCCAACTTTGCAGTATCTAGACAGCAAGCACAAAACTATTGGGAGGTTCAAACCAAACGTGGAAAAAAACTATCTTTTTTGTTGTCGCAAATAGCAAAGAGATTTGATCCTTCTTTGCGTGTTGAGATTGATTATAGTGGTGTCGAAGCTTTGCAAGATGTCAAAACCGCACAAATTGATCGTATAAGCAAGCATATTTTTAATGGCATGTCACCAGCGGAAGCATATCAATATGAGGGTCTTGAAGATGCTCCGATCATACCAGCGGATCAAAGAGAATCTGAGGCTGAAGATATTGGAGATGAGGAAGGACAGAATGTCAGGGGTTTGGTTGCACTGCTGAAAACCGTAAAAAAAAAACAGTTAATTGAATCTGAGCTTGATGTAACAGAAAAAAAAAATGGAATTACAAATTTTCCAGCAAGAGGCGATGACAAAAAAGTTACTTTGCGAAACTCTGAATATAGGGTTTTTGATGTTGATTATGCTAATGATTTAAAAAACAACTATCCTGAGATTTGGAAAAAGGGAGGTAATATCGAGGGCAACAATCAATTTAGACGATTAGAGCCAATTGCGTCCAGAAAGGACAAATCACCACAAACACCAACTGAAGAAATGGCAATACGAAAACGTGAGGCGTGGAGCGCACGGCATTTTAAAAATAATCGTGTTGCTGGTGTTGTTGCACAAATTAAATGGCTAACAATTGGATCTAGAGGTGAGGGGTACATGAAAAATCTTCTCAACGATCTTAAAAAGAAAAACAATAATAAAACACTTGATCAAGAGCAAACTAGAAATAGAATCTGGAATGATTGGCTTGAAAAAAGACAAAAACCCGCAGAGAAAGCAATTGAAAAAGCGGTCTATAATTATCTTCGTGGTGCTGTCAAACGATATCAGAAACGAATTGGTGAATACGTTGTATCTCGAAAAAATGGAAATGCACAAATAACAAAAGCTGTTATTGATTGGACGAGTTTGTTAGGTTTGGCTGATGAAGTTCAGATCCTTCAAAAAACTATGGAAAAACATTGGGTTGGGGTTTGGGCTCTTGCAGGGAATGAAGAGCTTGATAATGTTTATGCAATGGCTGGAGAAACTAGACCGCTCGATTTGATCTTTGGTAGCAGAAAAGCAGCAGTTGAACAATCTGATCTTACAGCATACAAAATAGCTGAAACCAATGCTAAAAAAATAAAAAAAGCTGTTGAGAGTGGATTACTTGAAGGTCAATCAGTTGACGAAATAGCCCAAGAAATAGATACAAGAACTGGTTTCGGTTTGGGTAGGGCCAAAATGATCGCACGTACAGAAGCGACAAAGGCGGTCAATATGGCAACTGATGAGGCATACAATACAGCTCGAAAGGAAGGCATCAATATCCGTAAACAATGGTTATCTAGTCGTGATGATCGTGTAAGAGATACACATTTAGAACTTGATGGTCAAATCGTTGATACAAGTTTAGATTTTGTTGTACCGTCAACAGGTGATTTTGGGCCATCACCAGCACAGATGAATACTCCAGAGGAAAACATTAATTGCAGATGCACAATTATTCCCGTGATCGAAGATGTTTAATTTTGATACAAATATTTTTGCTGTTGAGATGACAATATTTTTTTTGTTGTGCTTTGTACTGTATTTGATAAACTGGGATAACGATGATGGGAAAAAATAAAATGTTGGAATTGGTTATTGCAAGTGTTGTCGGTTTATTGGTTGGTGCTGGTGGTGTTGTCGGAATACAGCATTTTAATAAAAAAACTGATGTCGTTGTTGTTGATGAAAAAGTTGCAACAGCTCAAATCGAAGTACAAAAAGAACTGATTGATTTGGATTTATTGATTGAGCCGTGCGGTCAAGATTACATAAAACAAAATGGTGATTTGCTTTGCCGTGAGATGTTCTGTCGTATGCAACAGAGAGGTATTGACGCACAAACCTCACAAGTTGACTGTAGCGAAATATCAAATATTGCCAACAGCATATCTATTGATCGCTGGTGTTATGATCGCCATAAAGATCCAGCACAAAGATCTGATTGTATAGAGTTGTTTTTCAAACGTAAATAATAAAATCAAAACTATTTTTATTTATTTAGTTGATACTTGTTGAATACACTATATTGATATGTTATACTTCTAGTACAAACCAACAACAAACCGCCCCGAAAGGGGCATAACCAAAGGACAACAAAATGAAAAACTGGAAAATAATCAATGCTGGAAAATACAAAAGCACAACAATGATCAAAGTGTTGCTTTACGGTGAAAGTGGAGCGGGCAAATCATACTTAGCAGTTACAGCACCCAAACCGCTTGTATTACTTACTGAGATGAATGGTCAAGCGTCTATCATGCACTCAAATCCAAATGCTGATATTATACATGTAAGCAGTGATATTTTATTAGGTGATGTTTTAAAAGACATCGAGTCAAACCCTGATAACTGGAAAAAATACGATACGATTGTGATCGACAGCCTGACAGAAGTGCAACGATTAATCAAGGATCGCATTACAAACCGAGGTAGTAAGCAAATGCGGCTACAAGATTGGGGTCTACTTGCTGATACAATGCGAAGATTGATGAGTCGCATAAGAGCATTACAAAAAAGTGTTGTATGTATTTGTCTATTAGAAGCTCAAATTGATGAAGAAACAGGAACACGGCATTATAAACCAGCTTTTGAGGGAAAAAAAACCAGTGGTGAGATCGCTCAATATTTTAATGCTGTCGGGTTTTTGTATACAGCACAACAGCAAACCAAAGAGGGCGATGAGCTGATCACATCAACAGTAAGAAACCTCATGTTAGAAGGGCCTTCAAGAATTTTATGCAAACCAACTTTTCCATTAAAAGGAACAATTGAAAAACCAAACCTGTCAAAGATATTTAAACAAATCAGGGAGGGGAAATAAAATGAGCATATTGTTATTTATTGCTACTCAAATTGTAAAACCACTTTTAATCATATTTGCATATTTATCTGTTTTTATTGCAATACTTGTGATCACAACAAAACTAAGAGGACAAAACAAAATGAAAGATCTATACACTACAAGAGAAATACGAAAACTTATACAAATATTTGGAAGAGTCGAAACAATTAAAATACTTGCACGAAATGGTTTGACTCTTAGAGATTACAACATTATCTAAAAATAGATCTTTTCATCTGATCTTGTTCTGTTGTTGAAGTCCCGATTTTATAAAGTCGGGGCTTCTTTTTTTTGTTATAATGAAATAGTTACAATTATTGTAATAATGTTATCTTTGCAATTGAATTTGTAATGGTGTATATAACAAGAGAGGCCTCCAAGATGATTTATAAAAATTTGTCGTGTGAAATATTGCGAGATGGTAAAACCAAAGGTGATTTGTTGTCTTTTGTTGCAAGCACTTCGAACGCTGATCGTTATGGCGATATTATAGATCAGAAAGGTTGGGATCTATCAAAATACAAACAAAATCCGATTATCTTGTTGAACCATAACGCCAACAGCCTCCCAATTGCACGGGGTTATGTTGAAGTTGTTGATGATAAATTAATGGTTGATATAGAGTTTGATATGGAAGATCCACAAGCCAAAGAGATCGCAAGGAAAACCAAAGCGGGTTTTTTAAATGCTGTCAGCGTTGGATTTAATCCGATTGATGGTACACCAAGATCACAGCTCGAAAAGAGTCATCCAGCGCACGGAATATCAGGTCAGTTTTTTGAAAAAGCTGAACTCTTAGAAATATCAATTGTTACAATACCTGCAAATGGTGAGGCAGTTGCATCAAAAGGATTACAAATGGAAAAAGCACTATTTTCAAACGGTACACTAAAAACATATATTGGAACATTAAAACACATTATTGATGTTGATATACAAGATGATGTCGTTGTTGTTACCTATGCAAAACAACCAGATCAAGAACTTGAAGAAGTTGAAGAGATTGAAGAGCTTGATGAAGAAGTTGAAGAAGTTGAAGAATCTGAAGAACTTGCATATGAAAGCGAAAAAGACGAAGAACAAGACGAAGAACAAGACGAAGACAAAAAAGACAAATTTCTAACCCCCCAAGAGCGTGACTTTTTACGCTTATTTTTAATGGAGTAAAACATGAGTGATATTAAACTCGTAAATGAGGCAAAGTCGATCCTTGAGGGGATCAAAACGCATCAAAAAACCTCAAGTGATAAGTTTTCACAATTTGAAAAACAACTTGATGATTTGAAAAAAGCGCAACGCTTAATTCAAGAAGCAACCCATAATCCAATCGTAAAAGATGAGCATCTTAACGGATCTGATTACCATTTAAAATCTTTTGTCAATGAAAAAGGTATACGTTGGACATCACAAAAGAAAGATGTGCAAATTGCTGGTCGTGGCACTGTACGCATCGAAGAAAAGGGACTGCTTGACTCTGAAACCCCGATCAATCAATGGCATTGTGATCTTCTTAAAATTAATAAAGAACGATCTATGGCTAGAATGATCATGAGCAACCCAAATACTCCAAAGAGCGATCTAAAACTTTGGAAACATTTACAAAAAGCCCCAAGATTTATGCAACCAGCCATCAAAAAAGCTTTTAATGACTCCGCTGGTTTGGGTGCTGAATGGATTCCTGATCAGTTTGCATCACAACTTTATTTTAATGTTGAAGAGCAATCGCAAGTTCCGAGAGTTGTTGCTGATAACCTACAAAAACAACAAGTTGATCGAAGCACAATCCTCATTCCTAGACTTGAAAGAGGCGGTCGTCCCTATCTTAAGGGAAGTGTAACAACTGATAATCCAGCCTCCTATACTGCTTCATCTGTTGCAACTAGTCAAAAATCTATAACTGTATCAGGTCTTGCTTCCAGATTTATCATTGATGATGCAGCTGCTGAAGATTCTGCAGTAGCGGTTATTCCATCATTGCAACGACAAATCATTATGGATTTGAATGATGCTATGGAGGATGCTCTTATCAATGGTGATACAACTGCCACACATCAAGACGCAATCGCTGATTGGAACATAAGATCAAGGTGGGGGACATCTGGTCTTGGTGGATCTAGCGATCATCGTCGAGCATTTAAAGGAATGAGAAAGCAAGCAATCGCACGAAATGCAAAAGCTGATCTTTCTACTGCAAGTTTCGCTAATATTTTGGGCCTTAAGGCTCAAATGGGTGAATTAGCTATGCAAGATGTTGTTTTGTTTGCCTCACCTGAGGCAGTTCTTGCAAACCTTCTTGAATTAAGCGAAGTTCGTACCCTTGATGTCTTTGGGCCACTTGCAACAGTAAAAACTGGTCAAATAGCTGCACTTATGGGAATGCCTATCATAATGTCACGATTCATCAGTGCTGATATGAATGCATCAGGATTATTTGATACCCTAGTAACTAACAAAACAGGAATCATCCTTGCTCATGCTCCAAGCTGGACAATCTTTGAGCGCAAAGGCATCCTAGTTGAAACAGATCGTAAAATTGACTCTGGAAGTACTGAAATCGTTGCTACAATGAGAGCGACTTTCGATACTTTGGATCTTGATTCACAAAAAAATGTAGCTTATGGTTACAATATGTCTATATCCTAGGAGATAACAATGAACATCGTATATACAAAACACCTAGTATCAGCATCGTCGACAGTTGACGAAACTAGATACATGCCAACCTATCGCAAATTGACTTTGCAAAGGATTTTAATTGTTCCAAATGAAACAACTGCTGCAGATGGGTCTAATTATTTGACTCTAACAGTTACAAACGGAGCTACATCTTTGGCAGTACGTGCAACAAACTCAACAGCTTTGACTGCTGGAAGCGTTGAAGCTTTGACTTTGACAGCATCAAAAGCTCTTGATTTTGATGATCTTGGTGCTATCAAGATTGTAAAAACGCATAATGGATCTGGTGCGGTTTGTGATGTCGAATTTGCTTTCGAATTTGCACCAGCGAGATCTGTGTAATTATGCCGATGGTAACGGTCACAACTCTAAAACAATATTTGCCTGAGGTCAGCGGTAATACTGCAAACACTGATCTTGAGGCATTATTGGATAGAGTTGAGGCGGCCGTTGCTCGGTATATGGGTTGGAGAAAGCCCGATAATCTAAGCTCACCGAGGATGCTTTCTTCAACTCATACCCTTTATCTGGACGGGCCAACTTATCAAGATCCGCAAGTATTGCAATTGCCGATCAGGCCAGTGCAAAGTGTATCTAGTATTCATTCAGATGTGGATCGACAATACAATTCAGATACACTGATTGATAATACAACCTATTCGCTTGATAAACAATTGGGTCAGGTGATACTTGATCCAATTACTGCAACAGATACATTCGAAAGAGGTTATCGAGCGATCAAGGTTATTTGTGAGGCTGGATTTGCGAATAATACATTACCCTCAGATTTAGAGCATGGTATTTGTGTATGGGCCTCACAGCTACACCGCAACAAAGCAACTCAAGGAAAGGATAGCATATCTCAAAGAGGCGCAACAGTAAGCATAACAGCAAAGCAAATGCCTCAAGAAGTCAAAGAGATTCTTGCACCGTTTAGAGAAAGCAATCAAATTTTATAGGGGATAAAATGAGCAACAAAATATCCTCAGAAGAGTTTGCAAAACGGATTGGTCAGAGTCCACAGAAATTATTAGAAGCTTTACCTAAAAAGATGAAGATCTTGAGTCTTAAGATGGAAGGGTATGCGAAAATAAACGCAACAACTTATCCAAGAGTCGATACTGGACGATTAAGATCGTCTATTACTGGTTTGCAGGATGCAAGAGATGGGCGAATTAGAGCAGTGCTACGGGCTGGTGGTGATACTGATGGTGAGCCTGTTAATTATGCTAATTTTGTTGAATTTGGTACAAAATACATGACTCCAAGATTATTTATGCAAAGAGCAGTACAAAAAACAGTTGATGTTGATGTTTCAGAAAACCTTAAAAATTTGTTATCAATTACATTGAGTGAGGATAAATCATAATGGCATCACGTACTAGACAAATTGCTGAAAAATTAAAAGCGTTAATCGCTGTTGATTATAGTGGTGGAGAGTCGGGTTTAGATATGACCGATGCAGTACAAATTGGATCAATAATTGAACCTCCATATTTGCCGTTTGCTTCTGTTTCATTTGCACAAGCTACATCACAATTTGGTCAATCATTAGGTCGTTACAGGATAACAAATACTTTTGAGATTTATGCTTTTGTTGGTGGCGGTGATGTTGAGGAGCGCACCGTAAACGCTATGGATATAGTTGAGGACATGATTAAATCACTGGTTGCAAATAGACAAATACAATTAAGTTCGTTGGTTGATGATATTAAATGCGCATTTATCGCTGAAGATGGTGATCGTTATGGTATTGCTGGAGTGGGGATCGGTTATATACAAGTAGAGGTATATAGCCAAACGGATACAGGGATTTAAAAATGACGTGGTATGATAGCAACTGGAAACAACGCAAACCAATCGCAATAGACTCAAGCGCAACGGGTGACGGTACAACTCAAAACAAAGATGTTGAGGTACAGATTCCGATTGATTGGGATCTCTTTTGGGATAACATACGATCTGATTTTTTTGATGTGATTGTTGCTGATGTCGAGGGTACAATATTAAGTTTTGCACGAAAGGCAGGTGCAAATTATGCAAATCGCTCTTTGACTCTACAAATTGACGATGTATTAGTAAAAACTTTATCGGTAAATCAGGTTTATGTATATTTTCAAAATCCTTCTCAATCCGCTGATCTTGCCGTTAGCGTTACTATTGTTGGCCCTCTTACTGGTTACATTGATTTGTCAAGGCCATCAGGTTTACTTGTATCACAGCCATTGCAAAGACCAGCAACAACTGAACCACAAACCGCATTTGTAAAAAGTACAACTGACAAATTAGATATATACTTTGCAGTTGGAAACCTGTTTAATATTCGAGCAAACCCTTATAATGCACGATTAATTTTAGAAGATGTTTTGTATGTAAATGTTTACAGTTTAGACAGCTCAGGAACTAACGATACTGGACGATATGACGAAACGAAAACCCGATTTATTGACGGGTTTGTGCGTGTACGAACAATTGCGGGCAATGATAATAACGATTACGCTTTGATTTGCCGAGTTGTTACGAGCGAAGAACAGCAAATTGATATAAGATGTTTAGTGCAGGTTCGAGATCAATTACCTTCTTAGGAGATAAAAAATGGCTTTACAGTTTGGCCGAAGTGCCTTTATAAAATACGCAAAAGAAACAACTTATGGGACAGCAGTTACAACGACTGTTTCAAATCGGGTAACAAGTGTTTCGCTTGAGCGATCCCAAGAAAGAGAAAGAACTACTCATTTATCTCAGGGAGATGCAGCATTTGCAACAAATACTTTTGATGGGTTTGAGCAAAGCGGTGGATCTATTGAATTACCATTATTTTATCAGGGTAACGGTTTGTTAATAATGGTTGGAGTTGGTGCAAATGTAGCAACAACAGGAACAGGCCCGTACACTCATGTTTATGAACCTAGAGATATATCAACAAGCCCAACCCTTGACAGTCTAACAATGGACTTTCAACGTGGTACTGGTTCATCAGAAAAATTCGAGGGCTGTATGGTTTCTTCGATGACAATATCGTGCGAAGCTGGTGGAGAAGCGTCTTTATCTGTTGATATACTTGCAGAAACTGCACAAACAAGAACAACTGCTATTAGTCCATCTTTTGGATCAGGTGTACAGGTTTTTCATCATCAAGTGACATCAGCAGGATTGTCTTTTGATAGCGTTAATTACAAGATCCGATCTTTTGAGTTTTCGCTTGATAATAAATTGGAGCGAGTGAATAATTTAGGATCAAAATTGACAGGTCAACCACAAATATCTGATGTTCGTGAGGTAACAATTACGGCAACACTTGACCTTGAAGATAACAATCTATATAACGCACAAATCGCTGGTACTCAGGGAAGTGTACAAGTGGTTTTCACAAACGGATCGCAAACAATGGAATTTTTGTTACGTAACGCAAAAATAATTGATTATTCCGATGACGTTAATTCATTTGGAAGAATTGAACGCACTGTGACATTTATGGGATTAGGTGTTGCTGGTGGTGCAAAACCATTTAAAATCGAGATTGTTAATGATGATGCTACTGGAATCGGTAATTAATAAAACATAAAACAGAGGTGTAACTATGGATAAAAATATCCTTGAGGAGATAGTTGCTTCAGCTAATTTTGAAATAGATGCGTTTGACGGTCTATTAAAAATTGAGGGGCGTATACTAACTCCGAGCGAAGTTGAAAGTGCTGGATTGGCCAGTGCTTTGTTAGCAAGTGCAGTTTTTAAGGGTCATACACAAGACGAGATCAGAAAAAAACAAGAGCTTGCACAAAAAATAGAGGCTGGAGAAGTTGAAAACGTTGACGAAATGTTAGAAATGTTGGGAACAATACAGCCTGATCAGCTTGAAAAAATAGCTGAAAGAGAAGATCGATTGATAATGCGGTGCGTTCGTAGATGCTCAAAAGATGGTGGTCAAAACTGGGAGCCTTTGCATTTAGTCAGCGCAATCGATCAACAAAATGCAAAACAAAATCGTTTGTGGATTGGAATGATACGAACAGAAGATCGTAAAAAAATCCTTGATCGTGCTATGTCAGGGCATAAGGAGGCGAGCGCACGGCTCGCAACCTTTCGCACAAGATGAAGAAATTGTTCACATGTATGATATAGTGGGTCGAACATATGGTATATTACCTAGTGAGGTTGCTAAATTATCGTGGTCTGATTTAATCATTTGTGTGCAATGTATCAGGGCAAGAGGTGACAGGATCAAGCGCATACTCAAAAAAAAGAGGCGAAAAAAAGATATGATTTTCCCAAACATATCAATTATTGATTTAGCGGATATTTTATGAGTACAACAGTTGAATATATTTTAGAGATTGAAACAGGAAAAGCGGAAAAAGGTCTTAAAAAAACCGACAAAGCCGTCAAAGACTCAACAAAATCTATAAGAGATCATAGAAAACAGGCAAGGGGTCTTAGTGGTTCTTTCCAAGCTGTTGGCGAGTCTGTTTCTTTCTTAGCACCCGAACTTGTTGGTTTGGGTGCGATTGCAATGTCAGGTACTCGTTTATTTAGAGGTTTTGGGCGTGTACTTGCAAGCGCAAACATGGCCATTATCTCAACTGCTTTGCTTGCTGTTGCTGGAGTGGGTGCATATGCTCTTTGGAACAAAGCAACAAAAAGAAACAATGAAAGTTTAGGCAAATTACAAGAATCTTTGCAAGCAGTAAATAAGCAAATGTCCGAAAGCAAGAAGATATTTGCTGAGGCAAATAATGCAATACTTGAAAACGCTGAAAAAGTCAATGAATTATCATTCAAATATCAAGAGCTTACAGGTCAAATAAACGCAACTGAAGCAGCAGAAATGAGAAGAGCGCAAGCGGTTGGGAGGCTTGAGGCTGGACTAACGCAAGAACTTGATAAACAAAGACGGGCGTTATTTTTACAAAAAACCGCACAATTCGAGGCGCAAAGAATAGTACAAAGAAGAATTGATTTTTTAAAAAAAGAAGGCAAGTTTTTCAAAAACAACATGGAACTAACTGAAGACGGAAAAAAAGCCCGTCAAGATATGGAAAACGTTGAAAAGCGCATTTTAAATATTACAGTACAACAAAATCAATTGAGAAAAGAAGGCACTGAACGAATAAAAGCGCAAACCGATCAGGCTGATAAAGCATTAAAGGGAATTGCTGAAGAACAAAAGAAACAAAAACAGCGTGAAAAATGGATACAGGCATCAAAAAATAGACAATCAAAATTAAGCAGTCTTTTAAATAGTTTAGCATCAACAGCGGTTTCACTTTCTGATCGTTTATTGCAAAATCAGATAGCACGTATGCAACCAATGGAACGGGCTAACGCTGAGTATCAAAAAGAAATTATAAATCTTGATCGCATAGAACAAAATATTATAAGGCAATTTGCAGAATCTGAAAAAACCGCACGATCAAAAAAAGACAAAGTTTTGTTGACGCAAATTGAAGCACAAAAAGAGAAAGCACTTGCTCAGGTGCAAGCACTTCGAGGTGATGCAGAAATAGCCCGAAGAAAAAAGATTTTAAAACTAATAAATAAATCGTTGACAACAGAAATGAAAGGCTTTCAATCTCTTGGAAAAAAAGTCAACGAGTCTATAAAAAAACGTGAAAAAATACTAACAAACATTGCTGATATTACCGCTGAAGCAAACGAAGATCAACTTTCAGATTTAGACAAAATCAACTTAAAAGAAAAGGAAAGATTGGCAACGTTGCAACAAATTGCTGATGCAAATAAAGATCTTGATACTAGTGGAGCTGTACAGGCTGTCAAAGATCGAGCTGAAAGAGATCGTGCTGTTGCTAGTAAATCTGAAAAAGATGCACGTAATGTAAAAATAATTGAGATGACTGATAATGTTATCAAAGCATTGTCAAATCCAACGGAATTACTTACAATTATTGGTAGTGTTTTTGGCCCGATAGGTTTAGCAGTTGGGGCGTTAGCTGGTGGGTTATCAGAGCTAGGACAAAAAGACCCTGAAGAAATACGAGAACAATTTAGGGCAACGTTTCAAGGAATAGCGCAAGGATTAAAGGTCGTTTTTCCAATTTTGTTAGAAATGCTTATTCCTGAGCTTTTTAAAGCGGCGCTTTTGATTGTAGATGCGTTAATACAATTAGTCCCTAATTTGATCGCAAGTTTGCTTAAAATCTTTTCAAGTTTGTTTATTGGTATCGAAAACTTTTTCAGTGGTAAAGGGTTTTTTCAAGCGATTAGGCTTGCTCTACTTGATATGGTCGAACGATTGATCAAACTAATAACTTCACCGTTTGAGAACATCTTTGGAGGCTCAAAGATGGGCGGTGGGCGTATGTTATCAGGGCAAGGGGGTCTCAGATTCACGGGCCAAAACAGAGGATTAGCAATGCTTCATGAAGGGGAAATGGTAGTACCGAGATCAGGTCAAATGTCTTCAAGCGTTGCAAGAGATGCAAATATTGCAAATGGAGGATCTGGAGGAATAAATATTGTTATTAATAGTGCGATTACGGAAAGATCCGCAGTTGATAGTTTGGTAAGAAAAATCGAAGAACGGTTTGGTAGTTTTGGACAGTCAACATCTCCGCTCTTTGGAGGCAAATAATGGGAAATGCAAAGTTTTTTTATTATCCGCAACCTGATGGGAGGCATTTGGTTCAGATTGATCTTGGTGAGGCAATTGCTGAGTTACAAAGCGAAATAGTACACGATGCAGTTGATGCAATTACGCAAACGGGCGGTATATATAGATCAGTTAGTCGGGGTGGTGAGATTATTACAATCCAGCGTGATCGTATGGCTGGATCTGAAGCACTAGCAACTCAATTCGATGCACTTCAAAACCATTTAGATCGGGGTTACAGTTGTATGTTTGTAACTGATCACGCTAAAGCGTGGTGCGCTGCATTTCAATCACCACCAGTATCAGGCAAATATACATATAATGTAAAAGATGCAGTATTTTCAACGATCACGGGAACAACTGTAGACGGTTCGAGCATCGTACCTCAGGCAAATGACTATGTTGTCATTGAAAGCGATACACCACCATATATAAGGGAAACGCACCAGATTGATAGTATTTCAGTGAGTGCAACAACTGGCGGATCTGTAACCCTAAAAAAGAGATTAAATTTTGATTATTCTGGTAGGCCAGTTTTTATGCGTTGGTATCGTATGTTTCCAGTTTTAAAACGATTGGAATCTGATATTGGAACACCGATAATCACAAATGAGGGCGGTCGTTTATTTTCGTTGAATATTAGATTACAGGTTGATTATCAAACATACTTTGCTTTCCATAATGGATTGTCGATGCGGATTGAGTTGGTGATTGAGCCAGAGCCAGCAGGTGATTTATCAAGCACAACTGGTTTATTCACTCTTGATAGTGCAGGTGAAGCGGCGCAAGAACAGGCCAATAGTCAATTTGATGAGAGTATAGTCCAAAAGGGATCAGGGCCGTACAGCAAGACATTCCCAAGAGGTTAAAAAATGCCTTGGCAACCTGATTTTATTGATGCACTCAAAGCAACATCTATAACCCCGATTTATGAATTAGAGATCGTTAGGGCTAATTATGGCGTTGGTGCTCCAAGGATTATACAGAGTGATTTTGGTAAACTTAGAGTAAACAAAGCGACAATCAGAGGAACAGCAGTTACTCCGAATAGATGGGCTGTTTCTTTTGGAGGTTTTGAAATATCTCTTGTTGGTGATATAAGACCATACAAAAGAAATTTGATGCGTGGTTGCATTGCTATTTTAAGAGTCAAATTAAAGGGTTTGACTAATAAAGAGCGGATCGGAATAGGTCAACTCGATAGCATATCAGGGCAAAGAGGGCGATATGTTGCAAAGTTCAAAGACATCATAAGCGCATTTCAGTCACGTATAGATTATCGTGGCAATACTTCTTTTGAGGTTTCAAAACTTTTTTATGAAACCGTTGTACAAACTACAGTTGCAACCTCTTGGAGTCCATCAAGCACATCTTTGATTGTTGCTGATAGTTCTGGATTTAATAAATCATCCGCACATGCTGGTTTGCTGTACTGTACACCGCCATCAGGCGGAGGCGATCCTTTCTATATGAGATGGTCTTCAAAAAACGACTCAACGAATACTTTTACTTTGACAAGTGGGACAGCTTCGCACCCGTCAACAGCATCAGCGTCAACGTTAGGGGCTGGATCTATAATACAAAATGCAGTAAGGATAAACGCTGCACCTCATGCATTATTTGCGCAAGTGATAACATCAACGGGAGGAGGAACAAACGGGATCAGGGACGTACTCCCTGACAGTTATGGCACTGGTTTTCCTTTGCCTCATAGTTTTGTTGATATGGCTGATGCACAACAAACAACTGATTTTATTGTTGGTCAGGGCGGTGTTACCTATGCTTGGGATTACACAACTGTTGCGCCTCTTGATAGTGGTTTCAGATCTCTTATGGATACGTTTTCCGCTGTTGGTCAATGGCCCGTAATTAGACAAAACTCTTTTACGTGGAGAGGTTGTTTTGATCCAACTGGAAAATATGGTACGCAACCACTGACACAAGCGACAATATCAGATAATGATATTATCGAGGTGTACAGCGTTGATTTTTTTGATCCTTCATTAAAAGCGGTTTATTCCCGATCATCTATGGTTTATGATGTGAGTGGATCGACTTATGTCGATGCGACAAACAACTTTCCAAGATCGATACCTGTTGCAGGTCAAATATCCCGTAATTTTGGGACATATTACGATCCAGCATACAACGAGAGCGCAATGGCTCAGGGCGATGTACAACGTATGAAAATATGGGATTTTTACAATTGGACACGTTTGTCAATGAGGGTGCATCTAAAATATGCTGTTCTTTGTGCAGGTGACAAAATCGAGATTACAAGTGCTTATTTAGTTGATAGCTATACCGATGACGATAAAACTTATGTCAAACGTCAAGCAATGATTTTGGAAATAGGATATAATCTGGATGATCGCTCTTGTGATATTGTTGTAGGAGTTCCACCGGTTTTGTAAAGGGTTTTTAATGATTTATACTGCAAGCGAAGAGAAACCAGCACGATTAAATCAGCTCAAAGCGTTAGGGTATGCAACGTTTGAAAAACACGATTATGATTTAAATTTGATCGGTATACGTTCAAAAAATAGGCGGGCTGATGCTTTTGATGATGTTTTTTTATGCATATACAAAGAAAAAGGGCTTTGGATTCAAGAAAGATACAAGTGCACAGTAGATGCTGGAGCATATTGGCTCGAAAACCCTACAAGATCATCAGGAACAGCAATATTAAAAGCTGGGCAATATAGAGGAGTCTGGAAGCTGGATCTTCACAAAGGAGTTTATCAAGCCTTATGTCAAAGAGGGGCTGAAGTCACAGTTTGGAGGGATGATAACAAAGATTTGATACATGACCATAGACAGCAAGAAACGGGTTGGTTTGGTATCAATTGCCATCGTGCAAATCAATGGAGTATAGTGGATCAGGTTGGAAAATACAGTGCTGGTTGTACTGTAATCCAACATCCTGCTGATTTTGCTCGCTTGATTGTACTTTGTAAAATGCAACAAATGGCCGGTTTAGGCCATACATACACCTATACACTTTTAGAGGATTGAAAAATGGATGCCTCAACGTACCATGATCTATGGGTCAATCTTGCAACCAATAGCCCGTTTCTTGGCTGGATGATTTATAGCTATATGCAAACCAATAAAGCACTTGAAAAAACCAGAGAAGAAAGCAAATCTGAGATGAAAGAGCTTAGAGCTGAACAAAAAAAGGAAGAAACTGAAATACGAAGCAAATTCGAAAAAGTTATTGCAGGCTTAAACGAAGATCGAAAACAACTAGTTGAGAGTTTTTCGGGCCGAATCCATAGTTTAGAGCGTGGACAAAAAAAACTATTTGCTATTTTAGAGCCTCTTAAAGATCAAATACAAGAGATCAGAGTCAAAGAGCAATTGAAAAAAGAGCTGAAGAACGGCCATTAAACGAGGTTTTTAAAAATAAATTAAAATATATCAAAATAAATTGCACCAATATAGTATATTCATGTTATCATTATAAATGTAAGCAATTACAACAACAACAAAACAACAAGGACAACAAAATGACAACAACAATGATAACGGAATTTGGTAAAAGTGTAACACTAACAGAAATGGAATATTTAGTTTATAAAGTATTAAAGGATTCTGATATTTTGGAGGATGCATATTGTTATCATCCAGAAGATATACAAGACTATACAAAAATAAATATGAAAAAATTGAGGGGTGTTATTGGGTCACTTATTAAAAAAGATATTGCATACACACAAAAATGGAATGGAAAAGATTTATGGGTATTTCTCTGGGAAAAACCAAAAGGTTTTTAATAAAATAACATCGGGATAAACAACCTTTCAACTACAACCAACAACTAACAATTAACAACAACAGGACAAACAAAATGATTATCAACGAACTAACTTTTTTAATAAATACCTATAACTCAGAGCCTTTAATTTTAAAGTTTGAAACGCTTCGAAGCTTGCTAATATACTTGGAAAAAAACATTGATAACATCGAAAGTTTTCAAGAGATAAATATCAAAACAATATCATAATATCATAGTAAAAAAAAGCCCCGAATGATCGGGGCACAAAATTAGAGGAGTATTTTGTTTTTGGGATAGAAGTTTATGTGAAGTATACGATTAAAATCGCATCGCCATTATCCAAGTTGCCACCAAAAGACAAACGGCCAACGCCACCAGCTCCGTTATTTGCAACTGTAAACTCATCATTATTAGCAGCACTATCACCCAAAGCCGTCATGTTTAAAATAGCAAGACCGTTTTTAAATGCTTGTATACCATTCAAAAAACCACTATCAAGCGCACGGGCAAGATCAATCGAGTTTGTAGATGATCCAGATATTTGGCTCATTTCTTGGTAAAACGCAGCTCCGATTTTCGCTGAAGTTACAGCATCATCTTGGATGTTTGCAGTTGCAACAGCATTTGAGGATAATTTAGCATTTCCGATTCCAGCATCTTTTACACGTAAAGCATCGCCATTGGTTTCAATTGTTGCATCGTCAACGTTTACAGATAATGCAGTACCAGCACCACCAGCAAGACCATCACCAGCAACAGAAGAAGCTAATTTTGACTCATCAACTGCAGCCGCTCCTATTTTCGCAGTTGTAACAGCACCCGAATTGATTTTCGCTGATGTTACGGCATTTGCACCGAGGGCGGATGCATCAACAACGGCAGCTGCAAAATATGCACTTGAATCGATTGATCCGTTTGCAATTGCGCTTGATGTCACAGAGTTTGCACCCATTTGAGTCGCTGTGATAGTTCCAACTTTCAGACCACTACCACCAACAGAAAGAGTTGATCCGTCAAGTTCAAGATCAAGAGTGTTAGCATTGAGTGCTAAACCGTTTCCATGTTTGACTTTTAACTCACCAGAACTAAACTCAAGACCAGCGTTAGCAAGCAAATCAACGGAAAGAGTTGATCCAGATTTAGAAAGTCCATCACCAGCGGTAATAGAAGCCAAACCAGTAAACTGAGTGATAACAATTGCAGTAGATCCAAGATTGATATTATCAGTTGTGACGATAAAACCTTGATCCGCATGAGTAGCACCCTGACGAATAAATACTGCAGCACCTTCAAGTTCTGAAGCGGTATTTGCATCGGCAGTACGTGTTAGAGCAGCACCAGCAGATGCAAATTCATAAATACCGTTTTCAGCAGCAGAAGATTGATCCTTAAGTAGGACTCTTGCATCAGCAGAAAGGGTTACACCGTCAATCGCAGAGGGCGCACTTGACACGTCAACGTTTGCAGTAGATGCAGCAATACAGCTTTCTTTCCAGTGAACACCTTGAGAAGCAGAATCCACATAAGCTTTTGTTGCTGCATGAGAATCAGCAGTTGGGGTTTGTACAGATACCGCACCCGTAAAAGAGAAACTCCCTGAGGTGTCGATCTTTGCTGAGGTCACAACATCATTCGCAAAGAAATCAGTTGTATCAATAGCACCGTTTGCTATTTTTGATGAGATTACACTATCGGCTGCTAATGCCGATGATGCAACAACACCAGAACCGATTAGATTTGCGTTGTTAATTATGCCCGTTGCGAGTTGGGCTGAGTTGATACTGGCGGATTTAATTTGACCGCCTCTTATTTGTATAGCCATGAGGTTACTCCGATGGTGTATTGTAAACCGCCTCAAGACTATCGCCTGTCAGCGGAGGGGTTGAAAAAGCAAAATTGCGATCATCAATAAGTGAGATCGTTGTTGTTCCTTGTTTTAGCCCGTTCAAATACACCGATAGAGATCCTTCGGTTATATCTTTTGTTGTTGTAAATTGTGTGTTTGATCCATTGCAAAGAGAATCGAAATTATCAGTTTGTTTTGATTGTACAGTTTCAGCACCGATCTCTTTTCCAGTGCCACCCTCATCATTATAAACGTTTGCAATAGCCATATTTTTTATCCAAAATGTCAGTATCGATAGGTTAGTGCGGCCGCACTAATATCACACGTTCCCGTGTTTGTCCTTACGTGTAAATATATCACTTTATCTGAGATTTCTCTTATGATCACATCAAGACGATATAGTGCTGATCCTTTTGTATTTGTTGTCAAACCAACTTGTATATCAGATTTAGTTTCAGTCAAAATCAGCTCATCACCTTGATTATCCCTTGATAATGATACAAAAAGTTTTGTTGCTGATGATATATTTGTGAGCTGTACTTCGAGCATTGAGGCCAAAACATTTATTTGTGATGATCCATATTTTGTATAAATTAATTCGATAGCTTTGGCAGTATTATAATTTGTTGTAATTCCAGCAGTTGCACAAGCGCAACGCATTTGATCGAGTTGTAAATTAGACATATTGCTACTGGGTGAGTGGGTTTAAATATGGTCGCATTTTAGCACGTAACATGACCGCATGTACTTTTATCGCTGATTTGATCCCAACAGGATACAGCAAGCGAAAAAGCTGTACACAATACAATGTATCCTCTAACGCTCTATGTGGTTGTTTGGGCCAACCCATAATCTCAGATATTTGTTGCATACTCACAGACTTATATCCGTAGGGGAGAAACGCACTTGATGCGAGTGTAACTGTATCAATACCCCTACGAAGTATTTTACAGTGAGGAGCATGGTTGCGAAACATTGATAAAATAAATGTACGATCAAAATCCCAGTTATGGGCTACAGGTATACAATCACGCATAAAATCCGCTATTTTTTCAGATGCATCAGTTGGTTCAAGAGCGTTTTCCCAATAATGTTTGTTGTACCCGTTGATCCTTAATGCTGTTGGATCGGCAACCTCTATTTTTTGAGGTTTGATGCGAATATGCAAACGATCAATCTCTTTTAAATCTTTATCGAGTTTGATCCCAGCATAAGAGATAATTTCGTGTCCTTTGTAGACGTATAATCCTGTTGTTTCGGTATCCAGTACAACGAACATTTTAAATCCTGTTTTGTTTTCTTAAGATCATAACATATTTACAAGATAGTGTAATCATGTTATATTGTGTACACAACAACAACAACAACGAACAAGGACAAAAAAATATGTTTATTAAAGTCACAAAAGAAGATTTGAAAGCTTTTCAGAGCTTATCAAAATCAGCAATACTAGTATATTTCGAGATGAGGTTTTATGCTGGAATAGATGGTCGAGCATTTCCAAGCAAAGCAACATTATCAGATAATACAGGTCTATCGATTGGATCAATCAAACGAGCATTGCGTGAATTAAAAGAGATCGGGGTCATCGAGGTTACAAATGCCCGAAGAACATCATCAAATGAGTACAAAGTACAAAGTTTTAAAAATGAACCTGAGGGGGTAAAATCTAATCCAAAAGAGGTACAAAAAAAAGCTGTAGGGGGTACAAAAAAAAGCTTTGAGGGGATCGAAAAAAACCCCCTAAGTAAAGATATTAAAAAGAAAGATAAAACATATAAAGAAATAGAAGATACCCATGAAGATATAATTTCTGAATCTGTTGATATTCGAGATTTATGGTTAGGGCAGTTATTTTCGAAACATGAGATACCTCAGGGCTGGAGATCTGTGGATATTCAAAGCGATTTTGATTTAATTAAAAATGGTATGAGTGTTTTGCAAATTGCCAAAGCTTGCAAGAAATTTGACCATTGGATCACAGAAAGAAATGTTGCTGGGATTTATATGGGAACAGGAAATTGGGCAAGGAAGTTTCGGGAAAGATGGGTATCAAAAGAATCTGATACACCTCTCAGCAAATACGATCAAAACAAAATGTATCGATCAACATTAAAAATAGACAGTGAGTTTGTCGAAGAGCTTAAATCTGAGGCAAATAGCAATGTAATCGAGCTGAAAAAACAAAGAGATATTGCTATGGAGGGGCAAAGTCTTGCACGGTCATTATGGGCTAATTTTAGGAAGGCAAATAGCTATCATGATTGTGCAAATAATGTTTTCGAATGGGTGATCTCAGGTCAATGCACCAGTGAGATCTTGGAACAAATAAAAAATGACAGTCAACTCAAAGATTTTTTAGCATTGATTGATTGTGCAGATATGCAAAGAGGTAAAAATGTATAAATTGAATGATAGGGTTATTTTTGATGTGGATTTTATGGTGATGCCTGTAATTGGGCGTATTGTATCAATAAGCGGTGTTCATTGCCGTTGTTTGTTGGCAATACCAATGATGGGCCGTACACACTACAATACTCGCTTAGACCAGCTATCACCAAGTGAGGAATTACAAAAGAAATGGGAACAAGAGCGAAAGGAAAAAGACATCGACAAACTACAATTGAAAAAATCAAAAACTATAAACCAACTTGTTGAGGACATAAAAAATGCCAAAAAAATACACGTATAAAACTCAAAAAACAGGAAATACAAAAATAACAATTAATCTCGATGAAGAGCAATTTGAAATATTGCAACGATTAGCAAAGCGTCAAAGATTTGAGATTGATACACTATTAGAGCGTTGGATCAAGAGATTAATTGCTGATGGTGCTATTGGCTGATAATATGGTTTTGTGTGATCTTGGTGTTGTTGTTGTTTTGTTGTCCGTACCAAGATCACACTCTTTTTTTAGCAAATACAAAAATATATTAAAATAAATGTTGAATATAATATATTGTTGGTTATAATATAGTATATTCAAACCAACAACAACAACAACGGAGCAACAAAATGACATTAAAACAATTACAAAGAGAATTTCCTTCAAAAAGATTTGCTAACTTTACAGCACTTTTTATTTGTGATGAGCTAACAATAACTAAAGGTATCGATACTCCATTTGATGCAATTAAGGTATTTATTAGCTTACCAAGTACATGCTACAAACTAGTTTTACTTGATGAAGATGGAAATGAAGCACTTACAGAATATAAATAACAAACCAACAACAACAACAACGGAGCAACAAAATGAACATCGAGCAATGGTCACACAAAAGAGAAACATCAGAAGAGATAGCAACAGCAATTTTTGAGGTAGCTGAAGATCAAAAGAAAAATAGTAAATCAACAGCAACAATCGAAGAAATAGCTGATTACATTTGGCAAGAGGGATTACATGAAAATAAAATTATTAGTATTGCCTTTGCAAATACTGATGAGGACGAATTGTACTGGGGCGAAGAAACAGTTTTAAGATCAGAAGCAAAATAAACAACAACAACAACAACGGAGCAACAACATGTCAAAAACAACAGATCTTTATTTACAACAAAACATCGAGCTTTTAAATGAGCATCATAATCAAAACATGATTGATTTTGGAATATATCTTGAAGAAGCAATTGCAGATCTCAAAGAGCTGATACAGAGAATACTCGATAATGAGCATCTTGGATCAAAACAAAAACTTAGAGTCATTGCTGAAATCGTAAAAATTGACCCAATAAAAACCGCAAAAACTGGTTTGCCTTTCTAGGATGTAAAATGAAAAAAGACGAAAACATATTAACCGCTGGTGGATACCCAAACAAAAAGAAGCACAGATCGCCTTCTCTTTGTGTGGTATTCCCAGCACACATGCTTTTTAAAATCAAAAAAAGAGCGCACCAAGAAAATATAACTGCTGGTGAGTTGATTCGAAGATTTTGTAATGATGGATTAAAAAGGAGTGCAAAATGAAAGAAACTGCTGCAGTTTGGGAGGATATAGATGTACTTGTGCCGTGGGACGAAAACCCAAGGCATAATCAATCAGCGATAAAAAAAGTTGCGGATAGCATTAAACGGTTTGGATTTGCATCCCCTATCATAGCAAGAAAAGCCGATAACATGGTAATAGCTGGGCATACGAGATTGGAAGCGTCGAAGCTTTTAAAGCTCAAAACTGTACCTGTTCGCTATCTAGATCTAGATCCAGCAGATGCGAAAATGTTGGCTTTAGCCGATAACAAAATTGGTGAGATAGCTGATTGGGATGAAGACAAATTAGATGAGATTATTGCAAATCTTGGATTAAATGCTGATGATTTAGAGGATCTTGGTTGGGATCTTGGTGAGCTGGATAATCTCTTTGGTGATGTATTTGATAGCGACAAAGATGAGGATTATCAGGCTATTGATTTAAAAGATCTTGATTTAGCTTCTGAGGTTATCTTTGGTGATTGTATGAAAAAGCTAAAAGAGATCCCGTCTAACTCGATAGACGCAATTGTAACAGATCCCCCTTATGGCATGTCACCTGATGGCATTGCACGAACTTGGGCCGACATCGAAGAGGGCCGATCTTTATCTGGTTTTATGGGAAAAGAGTGGGATGCGGCCGTACCTTGTCACAATTTCTTTGCTGAGTGTTTTCGGGTTCTTAAGCATGGCGGTCACATGATCGCTTTTTCCTCAACTCGCACCGTTTGCGCTTTGGGTATGGCTGCACAAAAGGGAGGTTTTTTGATACGTGATATGATACACTGGTGTTATTTCTCAGGATTCCCGAAAAGTCATAATATAAGCATACAAATTGATAAAGATGCAGGTGCGGTGCGTGAAGTTGTGGGTGAATGGAAACCAACAGGTACAGCTAGACCACAAAAAAACGGATCACATAGCGCATCAAAAACCACAAGTGCATTGAAAAATTTAGATTATGATCAAAATGCAACTATACCAATAACAACACCAGCAACACAAGACGCACAAAGATGGGATGGCTTTGGAACAGCTCTCAAGCCCGCTGTTGAACCAGCTTTATTACTTCGTAAGCCTCTTGAAAAGGGTTTGACGATTGCACAAAATGTATTGAAACATGGTACGGGTGCGCTCAATATAGATGGTTGTCGTTTTGGTTATGGTGATCCGTGTTGGGTAGGGCCTCAAGATCGAACAGGATTTAGATCCGTTGGAGGTTTTCAAGATTTAAATGTTGGTGGTAAAATAAAAAATAATGTTGGTTTTTCTGAGAATGAAAAAGGCCGATGGCCCGCAAACCTTTATCAATGCGCCAAACCTTCAACAAAAGAAAGAGATCAAGGTTTAGAACATCTTAAACAGAAAACAAGTGACAGTTATATGGGATCGGGTAAAACTAGACTTGATGGTAATCCAAATCCAGAAAGAGCAAACTTTCACCCAACCGTCAAGCCGATCAAGCTCATGAGATGGTGCTGTCGATTGATTGGAGGCCAAAAGGGATCGGTGATACTTGATCCTTTTGGTGGCAGTGGTACAACTGGAGTGGGTGCGATCCTTGAGGGTTACGATTGTATCTTAATCGAAAGAGAAAAAGAATATTTGCCTATTATTGATGCACGTTTGAAATGGGCAAAGAAACAATACAAGAATGGTGATATTGATGGGTCGTAGATTAAAACTAAATCCTGAGATACAAAAGCGCATTATTCAAGCGATACAAGCTGGATCAACGTATGAATTAGCTGCACAATTTGCTGGTATTTCAAGAGGGACTTTGTGGTCTTGGTTACAGAAAGGTGAAGAACAAAATAAGGGAGTTTATCGAACATTTCTGAACGAGTTTAAAAAGGCCGAAGCTCGTTGTTGCGTTGGTGCATTGGCAGTAGTTCAAAAGGCGGCCCAAAATGGAACATGGCAAGCGGCCGCATTTCTCTTGGAGAGAAGATTTGGTTATCACAAGGACGGGCCTCCCCCCGTACAGATCACAATTGATGCTGAATCTGTAGACGTTCAAAGCATTATCGGTGAGTACAAACAAGAAATACAGCCACTTTTAGAAGGGCCAACTATAGATCTCGACGATTAAAAAACAACAACAAACTATGAGGACAACATGGAAAAATTAAACAGTAAAATCAAAGATCATTTAAAAAAATATGCAACATCATCGCCAGAGTATGAGGCAAAGATATTGCATTATCTGAATAAAAATAAAAACGAGATTGTCTTTTTACGGGACATAATGGAGTATTACAACTCGAAGTCTTCAACTTTTTACAACAGTCTGTATCGGTTAGCACTAACTGATCAGATTGGTTTTGTTGATAGACGGTTTCATATTTTTAATGCACATCCAAAACTATCTAAAATTAGTAAGCGTTATCGTACTGCTTGCTGGCATAAATGTTTTGACTCATCACCAGTAATACCAATTAGAGCGCAATATGTGATATATAAATCAAGTAAAGAAATACAGCCCTCATTATTCGGTGATGATTTGGAAACGCTATCAACTCAAGATTTAGACAAACTGATCGCACGGGCGCAAACTGAAAAAATGAACAGAATGTTAGAGGATCGTTATCTAGGTGGCATCGCACACATTACAGATCCAATTAAAGAGGTTTTAAAATCTTACGGTGTTGCTGATCCTGTTGCGCTCGTACACGCATCAGCGGAATCATGTTTTTTGACTTTGACAGCCACAAAATCAATGCCTGTTAAAATAACCTATCGCCCGATAGGAGTTAGCCACTGCGAAACCGTAGACGTTGAGCATATCACGTTACATCATGCACCAGTTGTTAGCACGATCAACGATGCATATAAACGGCTCAATAATGATTGAGCGCAAAACATTTAATCAAAACCTTTTGATAAATACGTGGACAAAAAAACCCATAAACAAAACACGGTTTAATATTTGGTTTGTTGATTTTGTAACAAAACATAAAATCCAATATAGTGATTTATTGCACCACGGCATTAATCCGAAATTGTATTATGATTGGAAAATATCCGTAAACAAACCAAAACCCGAAACGATTAAAAAAATGTCTTATGCGTTAGCATCTTGCACAGGAATATCATCTTGGCAAATCTATCGAGAAGCGATCAAGGCACGTAATGAAAAAATTACCTAAAGCTCGAAGGAAACTAGTTGATATTATTAAGGGTTACCCTCTTGCAGTGTCGAAACTCTGGGAGCCTTATTGCCATAGATGGGACGGTTTGGGACAAGATAGCAAACGTGATCGAGGGTGCGGTCATAAAATGCAAATGGTTTCTTTGGGTGTCTACAAATGTCCCAAATGCGATATTGAGGAAAAAAGAACCTCACAGCGTGAGGCTGGTATTCGTTTTTTCGGAGCTGAAGAGGCTTTTTTGTGTACTGGTGGAAACCGAGCTGGAAAAACGCAATTTGGCGCACAATTAGCAATAGCGATCAGTGCTGGACGTGATGAGTGGTGGGTGCGTGAGTGGATTAAATTAAACAACTTGCCTGAGGACATTATACAGCGCAAACCTCAAACGGTTTGGTATGCGGCGCTAAGTTATGGTGATGCTCTGGAATATGGGCGTCCAAAGTTAGAGCAATATGCACCACAAGGAACAAAGTACACACGTTGGAGAGCGCAAGATAGAGCATCAATGAGATTACCAAACGGGGGGCGTATTGTTTCGTTATCTGTTGATGCTGGGCGTGAAAAGTTCCAAGGTGCAAGTGTGAAATTCATTTGGTGCGACGAAGAACCTTCAAGCGAGGTATTTGAGGAATGTTTGTTGCGTACTGTTGACACTCAAGGGACTGTTTTAATTACAGCTACACCGCTCAAAGGTCTTAGTTTTATGTATGATTTTTTTGTTGATAGTCCCCCGTCAGGTTTTGAGCGTTATGCAATCTCAGGATTAGATAATCCTTACATATCATCGGGAAAACTTCGAAGAGCCGTGTCGCATCTTTCAGAAGCATCACAAAACGCTCGATTATTCGGAATGTTTACCAGTCAAAGCGGTTTGGTTTATCCTGAGTTTGATCGTGCTATACATACATGCAAACCGTTTGAAATACCCAAACATTGGAAGCGTGATCTTGCTATTGACTTTGGAGTCAGAAACCCTTTTTGTTGTTTGTGGATCGCTCATGATGAGGACAAAGATATTTTATATGTGTATCGTGAGTATTTTAAAACTGAAAAAACCACTCTTGAGAATGGACGTATGATTATTGCTCTTGGTGCTAAAGATCCCGATCTTCGTTGGATTGTAGCAGATCCAGAATCCAAAGATGGTCGTCTTTTATTGTCAAGAGAATTGGGTTTGCATACCAAACCAGCTCCAAAGCATATCGGGGTAATGGAAACAATAAACCAAGTCAAGGATCGATTAAAAGTGATCGATGGTGTTAGTGGATTGGTAGTTTTCAATAATTGCAAAGAGCTGATCAAAGAGTTTCGTAAATATAAATGGTCTAAAAGTAAGGGTAAGGATCGCCCCGAAAAAATGTTTGATCACGGTTTAGATGCGCTTAGATACGAAATTGCTTTCTTGTATCGATACAAAAAACACAGAAGATAAACTATTTTTGGTTATTTATAAAATAAATGTTGAATATACTATATTCATATGTTATTTTAAATACATAAACAACCAACAACAACCAACAAGAGGACAACAACAATGAACAAAGAAAGTTATCAACATATTCAAGATCTTTTATCGGATAAAAACCTACAAGAAATAGATATATCTTATTGTGATATTGACGATGATTTATATATTGACATCGAATGTATAGATCCCGAAACATTAGACGTTTATGGCTATGAAGCATCAGGAATCAGTTTATATCATACAACAAGATCTTTTCCTAATATTATTAAGATAATCGAAACAGCTAAAAAACAACTTATAAAAGGACAACAACAATGAAAAAGATTGATAGACAACCTATAAATAATTGTTTTAGTAGCGAAAGATTTAAATTTTTAAGAAATTATCTCAATCAAACACAAGAAGAAACAGCAAGATGGCTAGAGGTTTCTCAGAAATCAATTTGCAACTGGGAAAAAGGCGATTCGATCCCAAGAGAGCAAACGCAAATAAAGATAGCTAAAAAAATTAAGCTTTTTATTGATGCAGAAACAGCACTTTGGGTAACTGGAATTAATTTAATCCAAGATGGAAAAAAAGATGAGATCTTAACAAGAGAAAAACAAAAGATCATTATTCTGTTTTTTGATGATAGAACAGAAACATACAAATATGATACGAAAGACCTTATTGAGTACATATCAAAAAACATCTCAAAAATTCACAAAATACAAATATTTAAATACGAAACAAAAATACAACAACAACAAGAGGAGTAATAAAATGCCAAAGTATATTTTTGAATACACTGTAAATGATACAAAACACAAACTGATAATACTTGCCCCCGACATTGAAAGAGCAAATCGTAATTTTGTACGTCTTGCAGGTAGGTCAACGAGTAACAAAAGAGTTTCCAATATTATAAATTTGTTATGGGAAAATATGCTTATGGAAAACTCTTTAATAGAGGAGGGCGGAGGTTTACCAGTCACAACTAATCATTTTTATCCTGAGATTATGAAAAATCGAGCTGTTGAGAAGAAGCTTAAGGCTTTTCTTGATCATGACGATGAGGAGTTATGGCATGAGATCGAAGAACAATTTGTTTCGGGTGCATACGTTGCGGATATAAAAAATTCATATGAAATATTAAACCAAGATTGTGAGGTATAAAATGCGAAAAGTCGAATTTGCAAAACAACAAAATATTGAAATGAGTATATTGCGAAACATTAAACGTCTATCAAAAGGAATTGATGTTTTAGTGCAAATGCAAATTGAGCTGATGTCATGTAGATCACAGCTCAGAAATAAAATTATGGTATACCAAGATCAAAACACTCAGGCTGAGATAGATGATCTGTTGTTTGCAATCATCAGAGATAAGGCTTTGCCAAGAGAAGAAATTCAAATCGCTTTTGATTACAATGATACTCGTTATGCAAAAGCACTACAACGTTTGAACGAAGACCATCGTTTATAACTCGATTTTGTATTTGAGCATCTGAAAAACCAACGTGCTATATTAAAAATGTTGAGGTGTTTATGTCCGATGATTTACCAGTGATAAAAAAAAGCTTTTGGGAAAGAATGGTTGAACCAATATCGAAAGCATTTGCGAAGAAAGTCGAAAAACCAGAGCAACCAGCGCACGGAGCAAACTGGGATCGTAGTCAGGGAGTGAAAAATCCATATCCTGCTGGTATATCAATGTCAGCATTTGCACAGCATGGATATGTTTATGCAGCTGTTTCCAGAGCATCGCAAGATTTAGCAGCACTACCCGTCAAACTGATAAAAGGAAAAGGAAAACAATCTGAAATACTCGAAGAACACCCTTTTTTAGAGTTGATGGATCAACCAAGCACCTATGTTGACGGGTTTTCGTTTCGAGAGCAATTAATCGTTGATTTGATGCTTACTGGTGGCTGTTATGTTTTGTTAGCTGGTAATACTGACATTCCAACCAGTCTTTTCCGCTTGCATCCAGAGCAAACGAAAATAATTACAGATCAGGCGATTGGTATTAAAGGATTTGAGTTTCAGGATAGTGGTACAGTCGTTGAATATGGGACTGATAGAGTTGTATATACTCAGAGTGCCAGTTGGGGATCTGGTGTTGATGCTCTTTATGGGGTTGGAGGTATACAGCCACTTCAAAGAGAAATAGGGGCTGATATTTCAGCGCAAACTTTAGCTAGTGATAGCGCAAAGAAAGGGCGGCCTGACATCCTGATAAGTCCATCAGATGAAGCGGATATTTGGGACTATGAACAACGAAAAGCGATCCTTGATGCATACAAAGGAATGTCCAAAGACGGCGGTGCTATGGTGTTGTCAGGTCAAGTCAAAATCGAACCTTTACAAATATCACCGAGGGATTTAGAGTTCCAAGCGGTGCGAGATTATACTCGTCAGGCGATTAGTGCTGTTTTCGGTGTACCTCCATCAGTATTGGGCGATAATAGTGCCAACTTTGCAGTATCTAGACAGCAAGCACAAAACTATTGGGAGGTTCAAACCAAACGTGGAAAAAAACTATCTTTTTTGTTGTCGCAAATAGCAAAGAGATTTGATCCTTCTTTGCGTGTTGAGATTGATTATAGTGGTGTCGAAGCTTTGCAAGATGTCAAAACCGCACAAATTGATCGTATAAGCAAGCATATTTTTAATGGCATGTCACCAGCGGAAGCATATCAATATGAGGGTCTTGAAGATGCTCCGATCATACCAGCGGATCAAAGAGAATCTGAGGCTGAAGATATTGGAGATGAGGAAGGACAGAATGTCAGGGGTTTGGTTGCACTGCTGAAAACCGTAAAAAAAAAACAGTTAATTGAATCTGAGCTTGATGTAACAGAAAAAAAAAATGGAATTACAAATTTTCCAGCAAGAGGCGATGACAAAAAAGTTACTTTGCGAAACTCTGAATATAGGGTTTTTGATGTTGATTATGCTAATGATTTAAAAAACAACTATCCTGAGATTTGGAAAAAGGGAGGTAATATCGAGGGCAACAATCAATTTAGACGATTAGAGCCAATTGCGTCCAGAAAGGACAAATCACCACAAACACCAACTGAAGAAATGGCAATACGAAAACGTGAGGCGTGGAGCGCACGGCATTTTAAAAATAATCGTGTTGCTGGTGTTGTTGCACAAATTAAATGGCTAACAATTGGATCTAGAGGTGAGGGGTACATGAAAAATCTTCTCAACGATCTTAAAAAGAAAAACAATAATAAAACACTTGATCAAGAGCAAACTAGAAATAGAATCTGGAATGATTGGCTTGAAAAAAGACAAAAACCCGCAGAGAAAGCAATTGAAAAAGCGGTCTATAATTATCTTCGTGGTGCTGTCAAACGATATCAGAAACGAATTGGTGAATACGTTGTATCTCGAAAAAATGGAAATGCACAAATAACAAAAGCTGTTATTGATTGGACGAGTTTGTTAGGTTTGGCTGATGAAGTTCAGATCCTTCAAAAAACTATGGAAAAACATTGGGTTGGGGTTTGGGCTCTTGCAGGGAATGAAGAGCTTGATAATGTTTATGCAATGGCTGGAGAAACTAGACCGCTCGATTTGATCTTTGGTAGCAGAAAAGCAGCAGTTGAACAATCTGATCTTACAGCATACAAAATAGCTGAAACCAATGCTAAAAAAATAAAAAAAGCTGTTGAGAGTGGATTACTTGAAGGTCAATCAGTTGACGAAATAGCCCAAGAAATAGATACAAGAACTGGTTTCGGTTTGGGTAGGGCCAAAATGATCGCACGTACAGAAGCGACAAAGGCGGTCAATATGGCAACTGATGAGGCATACAATACAGCTCGAAAGGAAGGCATCAATATCCGTAAACAATGGTTATCTAGTCGTGATGATCGTGTAAGAGATACACATTTAGAACTTGATGGTCAAATCGTTGATACAAGTTTAGATTTTGTTGTACCGTCAACAGGTGATTTTGGGCCATCACCAGCACAGATGAATACTCCAGAGGAAAACATTAATTGCAGATGCACAATTATTCCCGTGATCGAAGATGTTTAATTTTGATACAAATATTTTTGCTGTTGAGATGACAATATTTTTTTTGTTGTGCTTTGTACTGTATTTGATAAACTGGGATAACGATGATGGGAAAAAATAAAATGTTGGAATTGGTTATTGCAAGTGTTGTCGGTTTATTGGTTGGTGCTGGTGGTGTTGTCGGAATACAGCATTTTAATAAAAAAACTGATGTCGTTGTTGTTGATGAAAAAGTTGCAACAGCTCAAATCGAAGTACAAAAAGAACTGATTGATTTGGATTTATTGATTGAGCCGTGCGGTCAAGATTACATAAAACAAAATGGTGATTTGCTTTGCCGTGAGATGTTCTGTCGTATGCAACAGAGAGGTATTGACGCACAAACCTCACAAGTTGACTGTAGCGAAATATCAAATATTGCCAACAGCATATCTATTGATCGCTGGTGTTATGATCGCCATAAAGATCCAGCACAAAGATCTGATTGTATAGAGTTGTTTTTCAAACGTAAATAATAAAATCAAAACTATTTTTATTTATTTAGTTGATACTTGTTGAATACACTATATTGATATGTTATACTTCTAGTACAAACCAACAACAAACCGCCCCGAAAGGGGCATAACCAAAGGACAACAAAATGAAAAACTGGAAAATAATCAATGCTGGAAAATACAAAAGCACAACAATGATCAAAGTGTTGCTTTACGGTGAAAGTGGAGCGGGCAAATCATACTTAGCAGTTACAGCACCCAAACCGCTTGTATTACTTACTGAGATGAATGGTCAAGCGTCTATCATGCACTCAAATCCAAATGCTGATATTATACATGTAAGCAGTGATATTTTATTAGGTGATGTTTTAAAAGACATCGAGTCAAACCCTGATAACTGGAAAAAATACGATACGATTGTGATCGACAGCCTGACAGAAGTGCAACGATTAATCAAGGATCGCATTACAAACCGAGGTAGTAAGCAAATGCGGCTACAAGATTGGGGTCTACTTGCTGATACAATGCGAAGATTGATGAGTCGCATAAGAGCATTACAAAAAAGTGTTGTATGTATTTGTCTATTAGAAGCTCAAATTGATGAAGAAACAGGAACACGGCATTATAAACCAGCTTTTGAGGGAAAAAAAACCAGTGGTGAGATCGCTCAATATTTTAATGCTGTCGGGTTTTTGTATACAGCACAACAGCAAACCAAAGAGGGCGATGAGCTGATCACATCAACAGTAAGAAACCTCATGTTAGAAGGGCCTTCAAGAATTTTATGCAAACCAACTTTTCCATTAAAAGGAACAATTGAAAAACCAAACCTGTCAAAGATATTTAAACAAATCAGGGAGGGGAAATAAAATGAGCATATTGTTATTTATTGCTACTCAAATTGTAAAACCACTTTTAATCATATTTGCATATTTATCTGTTTTTATTGCAATACTTGTGATCACAACAAAACTAAGAGGACAAAACAAAATGAAAGATCTATACACTACAAGAGAAATACGAAAACTTATACAAATATTTGGAAGAGTCGAAACAATTAAAATACTTGCACGAAATGGTTTGACTCTTAGAGATTACAACATTATCTAAAAATAGATCTTTTCATCTGATCTTGTTCTGTTGTTGAAGTCCCGATTTTATAAAGTCGGGGCTTCTTTTTTTTGTTATAATGAAATAGTTACAATTATTGTAATAATGTTATCTTTGCAATTGAATTTGTAATGGTGTATATAACAAGAGAGGCCTCCAAGATGATTTATAAAAATTTGTCGTGTGAAATATTGCGAGATGGTAAAACCAAAGGTGATTTGTTGTCTTTTGTTGCAAGCACTTCGAACGCTGATCGTTATGGCGATATTATAGATCAGAAAGGTTGGGATCTATCAAAATACAAACAAAATCCGATTATCTTGTTGAACCATAACGCCAACAGCCTCCCAATTGCACGGGGTTATGTTGAAGTTGTTGATGATAAATTAATGGTTGATATAGAGTTTGATATGGAAGATCCACAAGCCAAAGAGATCGCAAGGAAAACCAAAGCGGGTTTTTTAAATGCTGTCAGCGTTGGATTTAATCCGATTGATGGTACACCAAGATCACAGCTCGAAAAGAGTCATCCAGCGCACGGAATATCAGGTCAGTTTTTTGAAAAAGCTGAACTCTTAGAAATATCAATTGTTACAATACCTGCAAATGGTGAGGCAGTTGCATCAAAAGGATTACAAATGGAAAAAGCACTATTTTCAAACGGTACACTAAAAACATATATTGGAACATTAAAACACATTATTGATGTTGATATACAAGATGATGTCGTTGTTGTTACCTATGCAAAACAACCAGATCAAGAACTTGAAGAAGTTGAAGAGATTGAAGAGCTTGATGAAGAAGTTGAAGAAGTTGAAGAATCTGAAGAACTTGCATATGAAAGCGAAAAAGACGAAGAACAAGACGAAGAACAAGACGAAGACAAAAAAGACAAATTTCTAACCCCCCAAGAGCGTGACTTTTTACGCTTATTTTTAATGGAGTAAAACATGAGTGATATTAAACTCGTAAATGAGGCAAAGTCGATCCTTGAGGGGATCAAAACGCATCAAAAAACCTCAAGTGATAAGTTTTCACAATTTGAAAAACAACTTGATGATTTGAAAAAAGCGCAACGCTTAATTCAAGAAGCAACCCATAATCCAATCGTAAAAGATGAGCATCTTAACGGATCTGATTACCATTTAAAATCTTTTGTCAATGAAAAAGGTATACGTTGGACATCACAAAAGAAAGATGTGCAAATTGCTGGTCGTGGCACTGTACGCATCGAAGAAAAGGGACTGCTTGACTCTGAAACCCCGATCAATCAATGGCATTGTGATCTTCTTAAAATTAATAAAGAACGATCTATGGCTAGAATGATCATGAGCAACCCAAATACTCCAAAGAGCGATCTAAAACTTTGGAAACATTTACAAAAAGCCCCAAGATTTATGCAACCAGCCATCAAAAAAGCTTTTAATGACTCCGCTGGTTTGGGTGCTGAATGGATTCCTGATCAGTTTGCATCACAACTTTATTTTAATGTTGAAGAGCAATCGCAAGTTCCGAGAGTTGTTGCTGATAACCTACAAAAACAACAAGTTGATCGAAGCACAATCCTCATTCCTAGACTTGAAAGAGGCGGTCGTCCCTATCTTAAGGGAAGTGTAACAACTGATAATCCAGCCTCCTATACTGCTTCATCTGTTGCAACTAGTCAAAAATCTATAACTGTATCAGGTCTTGCTTCCAGATTTATCATTGATGATGCAGCTGCTGAAGATTCTGCAGTAGCGGTTATTCCATCATTGCAACGACAAATCATTATGGATTTGAATGATGCTATGGAGGATGCTCTTATCAATGGTGATACAACTGCCACACATCAAGACGCAATCGCTGATTGGAACATAAGATCAAGGTGGGGGACATCTGGTCTTGGTGGATCTAGCGATCATCGTCGAGCATTTAAAGGAATGAGAAAGCAAGCAATCGCACGAAATGCAAAAGCTGATCTTTCTACTGCAAGTTTCGCTAATATTTTGGGCCTTAAGGCTCAAATGGGTGAATTAGCTATGCAAGATGTTGTTTTGTTTGCCTCACCTGAGGCAGTTCTTGCAAACCTTCTTGAATTAAGCGAAGTTCGTACCCTTGATGTCTTTGGGCCACTTGCAACAGTAAAAACTGGTCAAATAGCTGCACTTATGGGAATGCCTATCATAATGTCACGATTCATCAGTGCTGATATGAATGCATCAGGATTATTTGATACCCTAGTAACTAACAAAACAGGAATCATCCTTGCTCATGCTCCAAGCTGGACAATCTTTGAGCGCAAAGGCATCCTAGTTGAAACAGATCGTAAAATTGACTCTGGAAGTACTGAAATCGTTGCTACAATGAGAGCGACTTTCGATACTTTGGATCTTGATTCACAAAAAAATGTAGCTTATGGTTACAATATGTCTATATCCTAGGAGATAACAATGAACATCGTATATACAAAACACCTAGTATCAGCATCGTCGACAGTTGACGAAACTAGATACATGCCAACCTATCGCAAATTGACTTTGCAAAGGATTTTAATTGTTCCAAATGAAACAACTGCTGCAGATGGGTCTAATTATTTGACTCTAACAGTTACAAACGGAGCTACATCTTTGGCAGTACGTGCAACAAACTCAACAGCTTTGACTGCTGGAAGCGTTGAAGCTTTGACTTTGACAGCATCAAAAGCTCTTGATTTTGATGATCTTGGTGCTATCAAGATTGTAAAAACGCATAATGGATCTGGTGCGGTTTGTGATGTCGAATTTGCTTTCGAATTTGCACCAGCGAGATCTGTGTAATTATGCCGATGGTAACGGTCACAACTCTAAAACAATATTTGCCTGAGGTCAGCGGTAATACTGCAAACACTGATCTTGAGGCATTATTGGATAGAGTTGAGGCGGCCGTTGCTCGGTATATGGGTTGGAGAAAGCCCGATAATCTAAGCTCACCGAGGATGCTTTCTTCAACTCATACCCTTTATCTGGACGGGCCAACTTATCAAGATCCGCAAGTATTGCAATTGCCGATCAGGCCAGTGCAAAGTGTATCTAGTATTCATTCAGATGTGGATCGACAATACAATTCAGATACACTGATTGATAATACAACCTATTCGCTTGATAAACAATTGGGTCAGGTGATACTTGATCCAATTACTGCAACAGATACATTCGAAAGAGGTTATCGAGCGATCAAGGTTATTTGTGAGGCTGGATTTGCGAATAATACATTACCCTCAGATTTAGAGCATGGTATTTGTGTATGGGCCTCACAGCTACACCGCAACAAAGCAACTCAAGGAAAGGATAGCATATCTCAAAGAGGCGCAACAGTAAGCATAACAGCAAAGCAAATGCCTCAAGAAGTCAAAGAGATTCTTGCACCGTTTAGAGAAAGCAATCAAATTTTATAGGGGATAAAATGAGCAACAAAATATCCTCAGAAGAGTTTGCAAAACGGATTGGTCAGAGTCCACAGAAATTATTAGAAGCTTTACCTAAAAAGATGAAGATCTTGAGTCTTAAGATGGAAGGGTATGCGAAAATAAACGCAACAACTTATCCAAGAGTCGATACTGGACGATTAAGATCGTCTATTACTGGTTTGCAGGATGCAAGAGATGGGCGAATTAGAGCAGTGCTACGGGCTGGTGGTGATACTGATGGTGAGCCTGTTAATTATGCTAATTTTGTTGAATTTGGTACAAAATACATGACTCCAAGATTATTTATGCAAAGAGCAGTACAAAAAACAGTTGATGTTGATGTTTCAGAAAACCTTAAAAATTTGTTATCAATTACATTGAGTGAGGATAAATCATAATGGCATCACGTACTAGACAAATTGCTGAAAAATTAAAAGCGTTAATCGCTGTTGATTATAGTGGTGGAGAGTCGGGTTTAGATATGACCGATGCAGTACAAATTGGATCAATAATTGAACCTCCATATTTGCCGTTTGCTTCTGTTTCATTTGCACAAGCTACATCACAATTTGGTCAATCATTAGGTCGTTACAGGATAACAAATACTTTTGAGATTTATGCTTTTGTTGGTGGCGGTGATGTTGAGGAGCGCACCGTAAACGCTATGGATATAGTTGAGGACATGATTAAATCACTGGTTGCAAATAGACAAATACAATTAAGTTCGTTGGTTGATGATATTAAATGCGCATTTATCGCTGAAGATGGTGATCGTTATGGTATTGCTGGAGTGGGGATCGGTTATATACAAGTAGAGGTATATAGCCAAACGGATACAGGGATTTAAAAATGACGTGGTATGATAGCAACTGGAAACAACGCAAACCAATCGCAATAGACTCAAGCGCAACGGGTGACGGTACAACTCAAAACAAAGATGTTGAGGTACAGATTCCGATTGATTGGGATCTCTTTTGGGATAACATACGATCTGATTTTTTTGATGTGATTGTTGCTGATGTCGAGGGTACAATATTAAGTTTTGCACGAAAGGCAGGTGCAAATTATGCAAATCGCTCTTTGACTCTACAAATTGACGATGTATTAGTAAAAACTTTATCGGTAAATCAGGTTTATGTATATTTTCAAAATCCTTCTCAATCCGCTGATCTTGCCGTTAGCGTTACTATTGTTGGCCCTCTTACTGGTTACATTGATTTGTCAAGGCCATCAGGTTTACTTGTATCACAGCCATTGCAAAGACCAGCAACAACTGAACCACAAACCGCATTTGTAAAAAGTACAACTGACAAATTAGATATATACTTTGCAGTTGGAAACCTGTTTAATATTCGAGCAAACCCTTATAATGCACGATTAATTTTAGAAGATGTTTTGTATGTAAATGTTTACAGTTTAGACAGCTCAGGAACTAACGATACTGGACGATATGACGAAACGAAAACCCGATTTATTGACGGGTTTGTGCGTGTACGAACAATTGCGGGCAATGATAATAACGATTACGCTTTGATTTGCCGAGTTGTTACGAGCGAAGAACAGCAAATTGATATAAGATGTTTAGTGCAGGTTCGAGATCAATTACCTTCTTAGGAGATAAAAAATGGCTTTACAGTTTGGCCGAAGTGCCTTTATAAAATACGCAAAAGAAACAACTTATGGGACAGCAGTTACAACGACTGTTTCAAATCGGGTAACAAGTGTTTCGCTTGAGCGATCCCAAGAAAGAGAAAGAACTACTCATTTATCTCAGGGAGATGCAGCATTTGCAACAAATACTTTTGATGGGTTTGAGCAAAGCGGTGGATCTATTGAATTACCATTATTTTATCAGGGTAACGGTTTGTTAATAATGGTTGGAGTTGGTGCAAATGTAGCAACAACAGGAACAGGCCCGTACACTCATGTTTATGAACCTAGAGATATATCAACAAGCCCAACCCTTGACAGTCTAACAATGGACTTTCAACGTGGTACTGGTTCATCAGAAAAATTCGAGGGCTGTATGGTTTCTTCGATGACAATATCGTGCGAAGCTGGTGGAGAAGCGTCTTTATCTGTTGATATACTTGCAGAAACTGCACAAACAAGAACAACTGCTATTAGTCCATCTTTTGGATCAGGTGTACAGGTTTTTCATCATCAAGTGACATCAGCAGGATTGTCTTTTGATAGCGTTAATTACAAGATCCGATCTTTTGAGTTTTCGCTTGATAATAAATTGGAGCGAGTGAATAATTTAGGATCAAAATTGACAGGTCAACCACAAATATCTGATGTTCGTGAGGTAACAATTACGGCAACACTTGACCTTGAAGATAACAATCTATATAACGCACAAATCGCTGGTACTCAGGGAAGTGTACAAGTGGTTTTCACAAACGGATCGCAAACAATGGAATTTTTGTTACGTAACGCAAAAATAATTGATTATTCCGATGACGTTAATTCATTTGGAAGAATTGAACGCACTGTGACATTTATGGGATTAGGTGTTGCTGGTGGTGCAAAACCATTTAAAATCGAGATTGTTAATGATGATGCTACTGGAATCGGTAATTAATAAAACATAAAACAGAGGTGTAACTATGGATAAAAATATCCTTGAGGAGATAGTTGCTTCAGCTAATTTTGAAATAGATGCGTTTGACGGTCTATTAAAAATTGAGGGGCGTATACTAACTCCGAGCGAAGTTGAAAGTGCTGGATTGGCCAGTGCTTTGTTAGCAAGTGCAGTTTTTAAGGGTCATACACAAGACGAGATCAGAAAAAAACAAGAGCTTGCACAAAAAATAGAGGCTGGAGAAGTTGAAAACGTTGACGAAATGTTAGAAATGTTGGGAACAATACAGCCTGATCAGCTTGAAAAAATAGCTGAAAGAGAAGATCGATTGATAATGCGGTGCGTTCGTAGATGCTCAAAAGATGGTGGTCAAAACTGGGAGCCTTTGCATTTAGTCAGCGCAATCGATCAACAAAATGCAAAACAAAATCGTTTGTGGATTGGAATGATACGAACAGAAGATCGTAAAAAAATCCTTGATCGTGCTATGTCAGGGCATAAGGAGGCGAGCGCACGGCTCGCAACCTTTCGCACAAGATGAAGAAATTGTTCACATGTATGATATAGTGGGTCGAACATATGGTATATTACCTAGTGAGGTTGCTAAATTATCGTGGTCTGATTTAATCATTTGTGTGCAATGTATCAGGGCAAGAGGTGACAGGATCAAGCGCATACTCAAAAAAAAGAGGCGAAAAAAAGATATGATTTTCCCAAACATATCAATTATTGATTTAGCGGATATTTTATGAGTACAACAGTTGAATATATTTTAGAGATTGAAACAGGAAAAGCGGAAAAAGGTCTTAAAAAAACCGACAAAGCCGTCAAAGACTCAACAAAATCTATAAGAGATCATAGAAAACAGGCAAGGGGTCTTAGTGGTTCTTTCCAAGCTGTTGGCGAGTCTGTTTCTTTCTTAGCACCCGAACTTGTTGGTTTGGGTGCGATTGCAATGTCAGGTACTCGTTTATTTAGAGGTTTTGGGCGTGTACTTGCAAGCGCAAACATGGCCATTATCTCAACTGCTTTGCTTGCTGTTGCTGGAGTGGGTGCATATGCTCTTTGGAACAAAGCAACAAAAAGAAACAATGAAAGTTTAGGCAAATTACAAGAATCTTTGCAAGCAGTAAATAAGCAAATGTCCGAAAGCAAGAAGATATTTGCTGAGGCAAATAATGCAATACTTGAAAACGCTGAAAAAGTCAATGAATTATCATTCAAATATCAAGAGCTTACAGGTCAAATAAACGCAACTGAAGCAGCAGAAATGAGAAGAGCGCAAGCGGTTGGGAGGCTTGAGGCTGGACTAACGCAAGAACTTGATAAACAAAGACGGGCGTTATTTTTACAAAAAACCGCACAATTCGAGGCGCAAAGAATAGTACAAAGAAGAATTGATTTTTTAAAAAAAGAAGGCAAGTTTTTCAAAAACAACATGGAACTAACTGAAGACGGAAAAAAAGCCCGTCAAGATATGGAAAACGTTGAAAAGCGCATTTTAAATATTACAGTACAACAAAATCAATTGAGAAAAGAAGGCACTGAACGAATAAAAGCGCAAACCGATCAGGCTGATAAAGCATTAAAGGGAATTGCTGAAGAACAAAAGAAACAAAAACAGCGTGAAAAATGGATACAGGCATCAAAAAATAGACAATCAAAATTAAGCAGTCTTTTAAATAGTTTAGCATCAACAGCGGTTTCACTTTCTGATCGTTTATTGCAAAATCAGATAGCACGTATGCAACCAATGGAACGGGCTAACGCTGAGTATCAAAAAGAAATTATAAATCTTGATCGCATAGAACAAAATATTATAAGGCAATTTGCAGAATCTGAAAAAACCGCACGATCAAAAAAAGACAAAGTTTTGTTGACGCAAATTGAAGCACAAAAAGAGAAAGCACTTGCTCAGGTGCAAGCACTTCGAGGTGATGCAGAAATAGCCCGAAGAAAAAAGATTTTAAAACTAATAAATAAATCGTTGACAACAGAAATGAAAGGCTTTCAATCTCTTGGAAAAAAAGTCAACGAGTCTATAAAAAAACGTGAAAAAATACTAACAAACATTGCTGATATTACCGCTGAAGCAAACGAAGATCAACTTTCAGATTTAGACAAAATCAACTTAAAAGAAAAGGAAAGATTGGCAACGTTGCAACAAATTGCTGATGCAAATAAAGATCTTGATACTAGTGGAGCTGTACAGGCTGTCAAAGATCGAGCTGAAAGAGATCGTGCTGTTGCTAGTAAATCTGAAAAAGATGCACGTAATGTAAAAATAATTGAGATGACTGATAATGTTATCAAAGCATTGTCAAATCCAACGGAATTACTTACAATTATTGGTAGTGTTTTTGGCCCGATAGGTTTAGCAGTTGGGGCGTTAGCTGGTGGGTTATCAGAGCTAGGACAAAAAGACCCTGAAGAAATACGAGAACAATTTAGGGCAACGTTTCAAGGAATAGCGCAAGGATTAAAGGTCGTTTTTCCAATTTTGTTAGAAATGCTTATTCCTGAGCTTTTTAAAGCGGCGCTTTTGATTGTAGATGCGTTAATACAATTAGTCCCTAATTTGATCGCAAGTTTGCTTAAAATCTTTTCAAGTTTGTTTATTGGTATCGAAAACTTTTTCAGTGGTAAAGGGTTTTTTCAAGCGATTAGGCTTGCTCTACTTGATATGGTCGAACGATTGATCAAACTAATAACTTCACCGTTTGAGAACATCTTTGGAGGCTCAAAGATGGGCGGTGGGCGTATGTTATCAGGGCAAGGGGGTCTCAGATTCACGGGCCAAAACAGAGGATTAGCAATGCTTCATGAAGGGGAAATGGTAGTACCGAGATCAGGTCAAATGTCTTCAAGCGTTGCAAGAGATGCAAATATTGCAAATGGAGGATCTGGAGGAATAAATATTGTTATTAATAGTGCGATTACGGAAAGATCCGCAGTTGATAGTTTGGTAAGAAAAATCGAAGAACGGTTTGGTAGTTTTGGACAGTCAACATCTCCGCTCTTTGGAGGCAAATAATGGGAAATGCAAAGTTTTTTTATTATCCGCAACCTGATGGGAGGCATTTGGTTCAGATTGATCTTGGTGAGGCAATTGCTGAGTTACAAAGCGAAATAGTACACGATGCAGTTGATGCAATTACGCAAACGGGCGGTATATATAGATCAGTTAGTCGGGGTGGTGAGATTATTACAATCCAGCGTGATCGTATGGCTGGATCTGAAGCACTAGCAACTCAATTCGATGCACTTCAAAACCATTTAGATCGGGGTTACAGTTGTATGTTTGTAACTGATCACGCTAAAGCGTGGTGCGCTGCATTTCAATCACCACCAGTATCAGGCAAATATACATATAATGTAAAAGATGCAGTATTTTCAACGATCACGGGAACAACTGTAGACGGTTCGAGCATCGTACCTCAGGCAAATGACTATGTTGTCATTGAAAGCGATACACCACCATATATAAGGGAAACGCACCAGATTGATAGTATTTCAGTGAGTGCAACAACTGGCGGATCTGTAACCCTAAAAAAGAGATTAAATTTTGATTATTCTGGTAGGCCAGTTTTTATGCGTTGGTATCGTATGTTTCCAGTTTTAAAACGATTGGAATCTGATATTGGAACACCGATAATCACAAATGAGGGCGGTCGTTTATTTTCGTTGAATATTAGATTACAGGTTGATTATCAAACATACTTTGCTTTCCATAATGGATTGTCGATGCGGATTGAGTTGGTGATTGAGCCAGAGCCAGCAGGTGATTTATCAAGCACAACTGGTTTATTCACTCTTGATAGTGCAGGTGAAGCGGCGCAAGAACAGGCCAATAGTCAATTTGATGAGAGTATAGTCCAAAAGGGATCAGGGCCGTACAGCAAGACATTCCCAAGAGGTTAAAAAATGCCTTGGCAACCTGATTTTATTGATGCACTCAAAGCAACATCTATAACCCCGATTTATGAATTAGAGATCGTTAGGGCTAATTATGGCGTTGGTGCTCCAAGGATTATACAGAGTGATTTTGGTAAACTTAGAGTAAACAAAGCGACAATCAGAGGAACAGCAGTTACTCCGAATAGATGGGCTGTTTCTTTTGGAGGTTTTGAAATATCTCTTGTTGGTGATATAAGACCATACAAAAGAAATTTGATGCGTGGTTGCATTGCTATTTTAAGAGTCAAATTAAAGGGTTTGACTAATAAAGAGCGGATCGGAATAGGTCAACTCGATAGCATATCAGGGCAAAGAGGGCGATATGTTGCAAAGTTCAAAGACATCATAAGCGCATTTCAGTCACGTATAGATTATCGTGGCAATACTTCTTTTGAGGTTTCAAAACTTTTTTATGAAACCGTTGTACAAACTACAGTTGCAACCTCTTGGAGTCCATCAAGCACATCTTTGATTGTTGCTGATAGTTCTGGATTTAATAAATCATCCGCACATGCTGGTTTGCTGTACTGTACACCGCCATCAGGCGGAGGCGATCCTTTCTATATGAGATGGTCTTCAAAAAACGACTCAACGAATACTTTTACTTTGACAAGTGGGACAGCTTCGCACCCGTCAACAGCATCAGCGTCAACGTTAGGGGCTGGATCTATAATACAAAATGCAGTAAGGATAAACGCTGCACCTCATGCATTATTTGCGCAAGTGATAACATCAACGGGAGGAGGAACAAACGGGATCAGGGACGTACTCCCTGACAGTTATGGCACTGGTTTTCCTTTGCCTCATAGTTTTGTTGATATGGCTGATGCACAACAAACAACTGATTTTATTGTTGGTCAGGGCGGTGTTACCTATGCTTGGGATTACACAACTGTTGCGCCTCTTGATAGTGGTTTCAGATCTCTTATGGATACGTTTTCCGCTGTTGGTCAATGGCCCGTAATTAGACAAAACTCTTTTACGTGGAGAGGTTGTTTTGATCCAACTGGAAAATATGGTACGCAACCACTGACACAAGCGACAATATCAGATAATGATATTATCGAGGTGTACAGCGTTGATTTTTTTGATCCTTCATTAAAAGCGGTTTATTCCCGATCATCTATGGTTTATGATGTGAGTGGATCGACTTATGTCGATGCGACAAACAACTTTCCAAGATCGATACCTGTTGCAGGTCAAATATCCCGTAATTTTGGGACATATTACGATCCAGCATACAACGAGAGCGCAATGGCTCAGGGCGATGTACAACGTATGAAAATATGGGATTTTTACAATTGGACACGTTTGTCAATGAGGGTGCATCTAAAATATGCTGTTCTTTGTGCAGGTGACAAAATCGAGATTACAAGTGCTTATTTAGTTGATAGCTATACCGATGACGATAAAACTTATGTCAAACGTCAAGCAATGATTTTGGAAATAGGATATAATCTGGATGATCGCTCTTGTGATATTGTTGTAGGAGTTCCACCGGTTTTGTAAAGGGTTTTTAATGATTTATACTGCAAGCGAAGAGAAACCAGCACGATTAAATCAGCTCAAAGCGTTAGGGTATGCAACGTTTGAAAAACACGATTATGATTTAAATTTGATCGGTATACGTTCAAAAAATAGGCGGGCTGATGCTTTTGATGATGTTTTTTTATGCATATACAAAGAAAAAGGGCTTTGGATTCAAGAAAGATACAAGTGCACAGTAGATGCTGGAGCATATTGGCTCGAAAACCCTACAAGATCATCAGGAACAGCAATATTAAAAGCTGGGCAATATAGAGGAGTCTGGAAGCTGGATCTTCACAAAGGAGTTTATCAAGCCTTATGTCAAAGAGGGGCTGAAGTCACAGTTTGGAGGGATGATAACAAAGATTTGATACATGACCATAGACAGCAAGAAACGGGTTGGTTTGGTATCAATTGCCATCGTGCAAATCAATGGAGTATAGTGGATCAGGTTGGAAAATACAGTGCTGGTTGTACTGTAATCCAACATCCTGCTGATTTTGCTCGCTTGATTGTACTTTGTAAAATGCAACAAATGGCCGGTTTAGGCCATACATACACCTATACACTTTTAGAGGATTGAAAAATGGATGCCTCAACGTACCATGATCTATGGGTCAATCTTGCAACCAATAGCCCGTTTCTTGGCTGGATGATTTATAGCTATATGCAAACCAATAAAGCACTTGAAAAAACCAGAGAAGAAAGCAAATCTGAGATGAAAGAGCTTAGAGCTGAACAAAAAAAGGAAGAAACTGAAATACGAAGCAAATTCGAAAAAGTTATTGCAGGCTTAAACGAAGATCGAAAACAACTAGTTGAGAGTTTTTCGGGCCGAATCCATAGTTTAGAGCGTGGACAAAAAAAACTATTTGCTATTTTAGAGCCTCTTAAAGATCAAATACAAGAGATCAGAGTCAAAGAGCAATTGAAAAAAGAGCTGAAGAACGGCCATTAAACGAGGTTTTTAAAAATAAATTAAAATATATCAAAATAAATTGCACCAATATAGTATATTCATGTTATCATTATAAATGTAAGCAATTACAACAACAACAAAACAACAAGGACAACAAAATGACAACAACAATGATAACGGAATTTGGTAAAAGTGTAACACTAACAGAAATGGAATATTTAGTTTATAAAGTATTAAAGGATTCTGATATTTTGGAGGATGCATATTGTTATCATCCAGAAGATATACAAGACTATACAAAAATAAATATGAAAAAATTGAGGGGTGTTATTGGGTCACTTATTAAAAAAGATATTGCATACACACAAAAATGGAATGGAAAAGATTTATGGGTATTTCTCTGGGAAAAACCAAAAGGTTTTTAATAAAATAACATCGGGATAAACAACCTTTCAACTACAACCAACAACTAACAATTAACAACAACAGGACAAACAAAATGATTATCAACGAACTAACTTTTTTAATAAATACCTATAACTCAGAGCCTTTAATTTTAAAGTTTGAAACGCTTCGAAGCTTGCTAATATACTTGGAAAAAAACATTGATAACATCGAAAGTTTTCAAGAGATAAATATCAAAACAATATCATAATATCATAGTAAAAAAAAGCCCCGAATGATCGGGGCACAAAATTAGAGGAGTATTTTGTTTTTGGGATAGAAGTTTATGTGAAGTATACGATTAAAATCGCATCGCCATTATCCAAGTTGCCACCAAAAGACAAACGGCCAACGCCACCAGCTCCGTTATTTGCAACTGTAAACTCATCATTATTAGCAGCACTATCACCCAAAGCCGTCATGTTTAAAATAGCAAGACCGTTTTTAAATGCTTGTATACCATTCAAAAAACCACTATCAAGCGCACGGGCAAGATCAATCGAGTTTGTAGATGATCCAGATATTTGGCTCATTTCTTGGTAAAACGCAGCTCCGATTTTCGCTGAAGTTACAGCATCATCTTGGATGTTTGCAGTTGCAACAGCATTTGAGGATAATTTAGCATTTCCGATTCCAGCATCTTTTACACGTAAAGCATCGCCATTGGTTTCAATTGTTGCATCGTCAACGTTTACAGATAATGCAGTACCAGCACCACCAGCAAGACCATCACCAGCAACAGAAGAAGCTAATTTTGACTCATCAACTGCAGCCGCTCCTATTTTCGCAGTTGTAACAGCACCCGAATTGATTTTCGCTGATGTTACGGCATTTGCACCGAGGGCGGATGCATCAACAACGGCAGCTGCAAAATATGCACTTGAATCGATTGATCCGTTTGCAATTGCGCTTGATGTCACAGAGTTTGCACCCATTTGAGTCGCTGTGATAGTTCCAACTTTCAGACCACTACCACCAACAGAAAGAGTTGATCCGTCAAGTTCAAGATCAAGAGTGTTAGCATTGAGTGCTAAACCGTTTCCATGTTTGACTTTTAACTCACCAGAACTAAACTCAAGACCAGCGTTAGCAAGCAAATCAACGGAAAGAGTTGATCCAGATTTAGAAAGTCCATCACCAGCGGTAATAGAAGCCAAACCAGTAAACTGAGTGATAACAATTGCAGTAGATCCAAGATTGATATTATCAGTTGTGACGATAAAACCTTGATCCGCATGAGTAGCACCCTGACGAATAAATACTGCAGCACCTTCAAGTTCTGAAGCGGTATTTGCATCGGCAGTACGTGTTAGAGCAGCACCAGCAGATGCAAATTCATAAATACCGTTTTCAGCAGCAGAAGATTGATCCTTAAGTAGGACTCTTGCATCAGCAGAAAGGGTTACACCGTCAATCGCAGAGGGCGCACTTGACACGTCAACGTTTGCAGTAGATGCAGCAATACAGCTTTCTTTCCAGTGAACACCTTGAGAAGCAGAATCCACATAAGCTTTTGTTGCTGCATGAGAATCAGCAGTTGGGGTTTGTACAGATACCGCACCCGTAAAAGAGAAACTCCCTGAGGTGTCGATCTTTGCTGAGGTCACAACATCATTCGCAAAGAAATCAGTTGTATCAATAGCACCGTTTGCTATTTTTGATGAGATTACACTATCGGCTGCTAATGCCGATGATGCAACAACACCAGAACCGATTAGATTTGCGTTGTTAATTATGCCCGTTGCGAGTTGGGCTGAGTTGATACTGGCGGATTTAATTTGACCGCCTCTTATTTGTATAGCCATGAGGTTACTCCGATGGTGTATTGTAAACCGCCTCAAGACTATCGCCTGTCAGCGGAGGGGTTGAAAAAGCAAAATTGCGATCATCAATAAGTGAGATCGTTGTTGTTCCTTGTTTTAGCCCGTTCAAATACACCGATAGAGATCCTTCGGTTATATCTTTTGTTGTTGTAAATTGTGTGTTTGATCCATTGCAAAGAGAATCGAAATTATCAGTTTGTTTTGATTGTACAGTTTCAGCACCGATCTCTTTTCCAGTGCCACCCTCATCATTATAAACGTTTGCAATAGCCATATTTTTTATCCAAAATGTCAGTATCGATAGGTTAGTGCGGCCGCACTAATATCACACGTTCCCGTGTTTGTCCTTACGTGTAAATATATCACTTTATCTGAGATTTCTCTTATGATCACATCAAGACGATATAGTGCTGATCCTTTTGTATTTGTTGTCAAACCAACTTGTATATCAGATTTAGTTTCAGTCAAAATCAGCTCATCACCTTGATTATCCCTTGATAATGATACAAAAAGTTTTGTTGCTGATGATATATTTGTGAGCTGTACTTCGAGCATTGAGGCCAAAACATTTATTTGTGATGATCCATATTTTGTATAAATTAATTCGATAGCTTTGGCAGTATTATAATTTGTTGTAATTCCAGCAGTTGCACAAGCGCAACGCATTTGATCGAGTTGTAAATTAGACATATTGCTACTGGGTGAGTGGGTTTAAATATGGTCGCATTTTAGCACGTAACATGACCGCATGTACTTTTATCGCTGATTTGATCCCAACAGGATACAGCAAGCGAAAAAGCTGTACACAATACAATGTATCCTCTAACGCTCTATGTGGTTGTTTGGGCCAACCCATAATCTCAGATATTTGTTGCATACTCACAGACTTATATCCGTAGGGGAGAAACGCACTTGATGCGAGTGTAACTGTATCAATACCCCTACGAAGTATTTTACAGTGAGGAGCATGGTTGCGAAACATTGATAAAATAAATGTACGATCAAAATCCCAGTTATGGGCTACAGGTATACAATCACGCATAAAATCCGCTATTTTTTCAGATGCATCAGTTGGTTCAAGAGCGTTTTCCCAATAATGTTTGTTGTACCCGTTGATCCTTAATGCTGTTGGATCGGCAACCTCTATTTTTTGAGGTTTGATGCGAATATGCAAACGATCAATCTCTTTTAAATCTTTATCGAGTTTGATCCCAGCATAAGAGATAATTTCGTGTCCTTTGTAGACGTATAATCCTGTTGTTTCGGTATCCAGTACAACGAACATTTTAAATCCTGTTTTGTTTCTTAAGATCATAACATATTTACAAGATAGTGTAATCATGTTATATTGTGTACACAACAACAACAACAACGAACAAGGACAAAAAAATATGTTTATTAAAGTCACAAAAGAAGATTTGAAAGCTTTTCAGAGCTTATCAAAATCAGCAATACTAGTATATTTCGAGATGAGGTTTTATGCTGGAATAGATGGTCGAGCATTTCCAAGCAAAGCAACATTATCAGATAATACAGGTCTATCGATTGGATCAATCAAACGAGCATTGCGTGAATTAAAAGAGATCGGGGTCATCGAGGTTACAAATGCCCGAAGAACATCATCAAATGAGTACAAAGTACAAAGTTTTAAAAATGAACCTGAGGGGGTAAAATCTAATCCAAAAGAGGTACAAAAAAAAGCTGTAGGGGGTACAAAAAAAAGCTTTGAGGGGATCGAAAAAAACCCCCTAAGTAAAGATATTAAAAAGAAAGATAAAACATATAAAGAAATAGAAGATACCCATGAAGATATAATTTCTGAATCTGTTGATATTCGAGATTTATGGTTAGGGCAGTTATTTTCGAAACATGAGATACCTCAGGGCTGGAGATCTGTGGATATTCAAAGCGATTTTGATTTAATTAAAAATGGTATGAGTGTTTTGCAAATTGCCAAAGCTTGCAAGAAATTTGACCATTGGATCACAGAAAGAAATGTTGCTGGGATTTATATGGGAACAGGAAATTGGGCAAGGAAGTTTCGGGAAAGATGGGTATCAAAAGAATCTGATACACCTCTCAGCAAATACGATCAAAACAAAATGTATCGATCAACATTAAAAATAGACAGTGAGTTTGTCGAAGAGCTTAAATCTGAGGCAAATAGCAATGTAATCGAGCTGAAAAAACAAAGAGATATTGCTATGGAGGGGCAAAGTCTTGCACGGTCATTATGGGCTAATTTTAGGAAGGCAAATAGCTATCATGATTGTGCAAATAATGTTTTCGAATGGGTGATCTCAGGTCAATGCACCAGTGAGATCTTGGAACAAATAAAAAATGACAGTCAACTCAAAGATTTTTTAGCATTGATTGATTGTGCAGATATGCAAAGAGGTAAAAATGTATAAATTGAATGATAGGGTTATTTTTGATGTGGATTTTATGGTGATGCCTGTAATTGGGCGTATTGTATCAATAAGCGGTGTTCATTGCCGTTGTTTGTTGGCAATACCAATGATGGGCCGTACACACTACAATACTCGCTTAGACCAGCTATCACCAAGTGAGGAATTACAAAAGAAATGGGAACAAGAGCGAAAGGAAAAAGACATCGACAAACTACAATTGAAAAAATCAAAAACTATAAACCAACTTGTTGAGGACATAAAAAATGCCAAAAAAATACACGTATAAAACTCAAAAAACAGGAAATACAAAAATAACAATTAATCTCGATGAAGAGCAATTTGAAATATTGCAACGATTAGCAAAGCGTCAAAGATTTGAGATTGATACACTATTAGAGCGTTGGATCAAGAGATTAATTGCTGATGGTGCTATTGGCTGATAATATGGTTTTGTGTGATCTTGGTGTTGTTGTTGTTTTGTTGTCCGTACCAAGATCACACTCTTTTTTTAGCAAATACAAAAATATATTAAAATAAATGTTGAATATAATATATTGTTGGTTATAATATAGTATATTCAAACCAACAACAACAACAACGGAGCAACAAAATGACATTAAAACAATTACAAAGAGAATTTCCTTCAAAAAGATTTGCTAACTTTACAGCACTTTTTATTTGTGATGAGCTAACAATAACTAAAGGTATCGATACTCCATTTGATGCAATTAAGGTATTTATTAGCTTACCAAGTACATGCTACAAACTAGTTTTACTTGATGAAGATGGAAATGAAGCACTTACAGAATATAAATAACAAACCAACAACAACAACAACGGAGCAACAAAATGAACATCGAGCAATGGTCACACAAAAGAGAAACATCAGAAGAGATAGCAACAGCAATTTTTGAGGTAGCTGAAGATCAAAAGAAAAATAGTAAATCAACAGCAACAATCGAAGAAATAGCTGATTACATTTGGCAAGAGGGATTACATGAAAATAAAATTATTAGTATTGCCTTTGCAAATACTGATGAGGACGAATTGTACTGGGGCGAAGAAACAGTTTTAAGATCAGAAGCAAAATAAACAACAACAACAACAACGGAGCAACAACATGTCAAAAACAACAGATCTTTATTTACAACAAAACATCGAGCTTTTAAATGAGCATCATAATCAAAACATGATTGATTTTGGAATATATCTTGAAGAAGCAATTGCAGATCTCAAAGAGCTGATACAGAGAATACTCGATAATGAGCATCTTGGATCAAAACAAAAACTTAGAGTCATTGCTGAAATCGTAAAAATTGACCCAATAAAAACCGCAAAAACTGGTTTGCCTTTCTAGGATGTAAAATGAAAAAAGACGAAAACATATTAACCGCTGGTGGATACCCAAACAAAAAGAAGCACAGATCGCCTTCTCTTTGTGTGGTATTCCCAGCACACATGCTTTTTAAAATCAAAAAAAGAGCGCACCAAGAAAATATAACTGCTGGTGAGTTGATTCGAAGATTTTGTAATGATGGATTAAAAAGGAGTGCAAAATGAAAGAAACTGCTGCAGTTTGGGAGGATATAGATGTACTTGTGCCGTGGGACGAAAACCCAAGGCATAATCAATCAGCGATAAAAAAAGTTGCGGATAGCATTAAACGGTTTGGATTTGCATCCCCTATCATAGCAAGAAAAGCCGATAACATGGTAATAGCTGGGCATACGAGATTGGAAGCGTCGAAGCTTTTAAAGCTCAAAACTGTACCTGTTCGCTATCTAGATCTAGATCCAGCAGATGCGAAAATGTTGGCTTTAGCCGATAACAAAATTGGTGAGATAGCTGATTGGGATGAAGACAAATTAGATGAGATTATTGCAAATCTTGGATTAAATGCTGATGATTTAGAGGATCTTGGTTGGGATCTTGGTGAGCTGGATAATCTCTTTGGTGATGTATTTGATAGCGACAAAGATGAGGATTATCAGGCTATTGATTTAAAAGATCTTGATTTAGCTTCTGAGGTTATCTTTGGTGATTGTATGAAAAAGCTAAAAGAGATCCCGTCTAACTCGATAGACGCAATTGTAACAGATCCCCCTTATGGCATGTCACCTGATGGCATTGCACGAACTTGGGCCGACATCGAAGAGGGCCGATCTTTATCTGGTTTTATGGGAAAAGAGTGGGATGCGGCCGTACCTTGTCACAATTTCTTTGCTGAGTGTTTTCGGGTTCTTAAGCATGGCGGTCACATGATCGCTTTTTCCTCAACTCGCACCGTTTGCGCTTTGGGTATGGCTGCACAAAAGGGAGGTTTTTTGATACGTGATATGATACACTGGTGTTATTTCTCAGGATTCCCGAAAAGTCATAATATAAGCATACAAATTGATAAAGATGCAGGTGCGGTGCGTGAAGTTGTGGGTGAATGGAAACCAACAGGTACAGCTAGACCACAAAAAAACGGATCACATAGCGCATCAAAAACCACAAGTGCATTGAAAAATTTAGATTATGATCAAAATGCAACTATACCAATAACAACACCAGCAACACAAGACGCACAAAGATGGGATGGCTTTGGAACAGCTCTCAAGCCCGCTGTTGAACCAGCTTTATTACTTCGTAAGCCTCTTGAAAAGGGTTTGACGATTGCACAAAATGTATTGAAACATGGTACGGGTGCGCTCAATATAGATGGTTGTCGTTTTGGTTATGGTGATCCGTGTTGGGTAGGGCCTCAAGATCGAACAGGATTTAGATCCGTTGGAGGTTTTCAAGATTTAAATGTTGGTGGTAAAATAAAAAATAATGTTGGTTTTTCTGAGAATGAAAAAGGCCGATGGCCCGCAAACCTTTATCAATGCGCCAAACCTTCAACAAAAGAAAGAGATCAAGGTTTAGAACATCTTAAACAGAAAACAAGTGACAGTTATATGGGATCGGGTAAAACTAGACTTGATGGTAATCCAAATCCAGAAAGAGCAAACTTTCACCCAACCGTCAAGCCGATCAAGCTCATGAGATGGTGCTGTCGATTGATTGGAGGCCAAAAGGGATCGGTGATACTTGATCCTTTTGGTGGCAGTGGTACAACTGGAGTGGGTGCGATCCTTGAGGGTTACGATTGTATCTTAATCGAAAGAGAAAAAGAATATTTGCCTATTATTGATGCACGTTTGAAATGGGCAAAGAAACAATACAAGAATGGTGATATTGATGGGTCGTAGATTAAAACTAAATCCTGAGATACAAAAGCGCATTATTCAAGCGATACAAGCTGGATCAACGTATGAATTAGCTGCACAATTTGCTGGTATTTCAAGAGGGACTTTGTGGTCTTGGTTACAGAAAGGTGAAGAACAAAATAAGGGAGTTTATCGAACATTTCTGAACGAGTTTAAAAAGGCCGAAGCTCGTTGTTGCGTTGGTGCATTGGCAGTAGTTCAAAAGGCGGCCCAAAATGGAACATGGCAAGCGGCCGCATTTCTCTTGGAGAGAAGATTTGGTTATCACAAGGACGGGCCTCCCCCCGTACAGATCACAATTGATGCTGAATCTGTAGACGTTCAAAGCATTATCGGTGAGTACAAACAAGAAATACAGCCACTTTTAGAAGGGCCAACTATAGATCTCGACGATTAAAAAACAACAACAAACTATGAGGACAACATGGAAAAATTAAACAGTAAAATCAAAGATCATTTAAAAAAATATGCAACATCATCGCCAGAGTATGAGGCAAAGATATTGCATTATCTGAATAAAAATAAAAACGAGATTGTCTTTTTACGGGACATAATGGAGTATTACAACTCGAAGTCTTCAACTTTTTACAACAGTCTGTATCGGTTAGCACTAACTGATCAGATTGGTTTTGTTGATAGACGGTTTCATATTTTTAATGCACATCCAAAACTATCTAAAATTAGTAAGCGTTATCGTACTGCTTGCTGGCATAAATGTTTTGACTCATCACCAGTAATACCAATTAGAGCGCAATATGTGATATATAAATCAAGTAAAGAAATACAGCCCTCATTATTCGGTGATGATTTGGAAACGCTATCAACTCAAGATTTAGACAAACTGATCGCACGGGCGCAAACTGAAAAAATGAACAGAATGTTAGAGGATCGTTATCTAGGTGGCATCGCACACATTACAGATCCAATTAAAGAGGTTTTAAAATCTTACGGTGTTGCTGATCCTGTTGCGCTCGTACACGCATCAGCGGAATCATGTTTTTTGACTTTGACAGCCACAAAATCAATGCCTGTTAAAATAACCTATCGCCCGATAGGAGTTAGCCACTGCGAAACCGTAGACGTTGAGCATATCACGTTACATCATGCACCAGTTGTTAGCACGATCAACGATGCATATAAACGGCTCAATAATGATTGAGCGCAAAACATTTAATCAAAACCTTTTGATAAATACGTGGACAAAAAAACCCATAAACAAAACACGGTTTAATATTTGGTTTGTTGATTTTGTAACANAACATAAAATCCAATATAGTGATTTATTGCACCACGGCATTAATCCGAAATTGTATTATGATTGGAAAATATCCGTAAACAAACCAAAACCCGAAACGATTAAAAAAATGTCTTATGCGTTAGCATCTTGCACAGGAATATCATCTTGGCAAATCTATCGAGAAGCGATCAAGGCACGTAATGAAAAAATTACCTAAAGCTCGAAGGAAACTAGTTGATATTATTAAGGGTTACCCTCTTGCAGTGTCGAAACTCTGGGAGCCTTATTGCCATAGATGGGACGGTTTGGGACAAGATAGCAAACGTGATCGAGGGTGCGGTCATAAAATGCAAATGGTTTCTTTGGGTGTCTACAAATGTCCCAAATGCGATATTGAGGAAAAAAGAACCTCACAGCGTGAGGCTGGTATTCGTTTTTTCGGAGCTGAAGAGGCTTTTTTGTGTACTGGTGGAAACCGAGCTGGAAAAACGCAATTTGGCGCACAATTAGCAATAGCGATCAGTGCTGGACGTGATGAGTGGTGGGTGCGTGAGTGGATTAAATTAAACAACTTGCCTGAGGACATTATACAGCGCAAACCTCAAACGGTTTGGTATGCGGCGCTAAGTTATGGTGATGCTCTGGAATATGGGCGTCCAAAGTTAGAGCAATATGCACCACAAGGAACAAAGTACACACGTTGGAGAGCGCAAGATAGAGCATCAATGAGATTACCAAACGGGGGGCGTATTGTTTCGTTATCTGTTGATGCTGGGCGTGAAAAGTTCCAAGGTGCAAGTGTGAAATTCATTTGGTGCGACGAAGAACCTTCAAGCGAGGTATTTGAGGAATGTTTGTTGCGTACTGTTGACACTCAAGGGACTGTTTTAATTACAGCTACACCGCTCAAAGGTCTTAGTTTTATGTATGATTTTTTTGTTGATAGTCCCCCGTCAGGTTTTGAGCGTTATGCAATCTCAGGATTAGATAATCCTTACATATCATCGGGAAAACTTCGAAGAGCCGTGTCGCATCTTTCAGAAGCATCACAAAACGCTCGATTATTCGGAATGTTTACCAGTCAAAGCGGTTTGGTTTATCCTGAGTTTGATCGTGCTATACATACATGCAAACCGTTTGAAATACCCAAACATTGGAAGCGTGATCTTGCTATTGACTTTGGAGTCAGAAACCCTTTTTGTTGTTTGTGGATCGCTCATGATGAGGACAAAGATATTTTATATGTGTATCGTGAGTATTTTAAAACTGAAAAAACCACTCTTGAGAATGGACGTATGATTATTGCTCTTGGTGCTAAAGATCCCGATCTTCGTTGGATTGTAGCAGATCCAGAATCCAAAGATGGTCGTCTTTTATTGTCAAGAGAATTGGGTTTGCATACCAAACCAGCTCCAAAGCATATCGGGGTAATGGAAACAATAAACCAAGTCAAGGATCGATTAAAAGTGATCGATGGTGTTAGTGGATTGGTAGTTTTCAATAATTGCAAAGAGCTGATCAAAGAGTTTCGTAAATATAAATGGTCTAAAAGTAAGGGTAAGGATCGCCCCGAAAAAATGTTTGATCACGGTTTAGATGCGCTTAGATACGAAATTGCTTTCTTGTATCGATACAAAAAACACAGAAGATAAACTATTTTTGGTTATTTATAAAATAAATGTTGAATATACTATATTCATATGTTATTTTAAATACATAAACAACCAACAACAACCAACAAGAGGACAACAACAATGAACAAAGAAAGTTATCAACATATTCAAGATCTTTTATCGGATAAAAACCTACAAGAAATAGATATATCTTATTGTGATATTGACGATGATTTATATATTGACATCGAATGTATAGATCCCGAAACATTAGACGTTTATGGCTATGAAGCATCAGGAATCAGTTTATATCATACAACAAGATCTTTTCCTAATATTATTAAGATAATCGAAACAGCTAAAAAACAACTTATAAAAGGACAACAACAATGAAAAAGATTGATAGACAACCTATAAATAATTGTTTTAGTAGCGAAAGATTTAAATTTTTAAGAAATTATCTCAATCAAACACAAGAAGAAACAGCAAGATGGCTAGAGGTTTCTCAGAAATCAATTTGCAACTGGGAAAAAGGCGATTCGATCCCAAGAGAGCAAACGCAAATAAAGATAGCTAAAAAAATTAAGCTTTTTATTGATGCAGAAACAGCACTTTGGGTAACTGGAATTAATTTAATCCAAGATGGAAAAAAAGATGAGATCTTAACAAGAGAAAAACAAAAGATCATTATTCTGTTTTTTGATGATAGAACAGAAACATACAAATATGATACGAAAGACCTTATTGAGTACATATCAAAAAACATCTCAAAAATTCACAAAATACAAATATTTAAATACGAAACAAAAATACAACAACAACAAGAGGAGTAATAAAATGCCAAAGTATATTTTTGAATACACTGTAAATGATACAAAACACAAACTGATAATACTTGCCCCCGACATTGAAAGAGCAAATCGTAATTTTGTACGTCTTGCAGGTAGGTCAACGAGTAACAAAAGAGTTTCCAATATTATAAATTTGTTATGGGAAAATATGCTTATGGAAAACTCTTTAATAGAGGAGGGCGGAGGTTTACCAGTCACAACTAATCATTTTTATCCTGAGATTATGAAAAATCGAGCTGTTGAGAAGAAGCTTAAGGCTTTTCTTGATCATGACGATGAGGAGTTATGGCATGAGATCGAAGAACAATTTGTTTCGGGTGCATACGTTGCGGATATAAAAAATTCATATGAAATATTAAACCAAGATTGTGAGGTATAAAATGCGAAAAGTCGAATTTGCAAAACAACAAAATATTGAAATGAGTATATTGCGAAACATTAAACGTCTATCAAAAGGAATTGATGTTTTAGTGCAAATGCAAATTGAGCTGATGTCATGTAGATCACAGCTCAGAAATAAAATTATGGTATACCAAGATCAAAACACTCAGGCTGAGATAGATGATCTGTTGTTTGCAATCATCAGAGATAAGGCTTTGCCAAGAGAAGAAATTCAAATCGCTTTTGATTACAATGATACTCGTTATGCAAAAGCACTACAACGTTTGAACGAAGACCATCGTTTATAACTCGATTTTGTATTTGAGCATCTGAAAAACCAACGTGCTATATTAAAAATGTTGAGGTGTTTATGTCCGATGATTTACCAGTGATAAAAAAAAGCTTTTGGGAAAGAATGGTTGAACCAATATCGAAAGCATTTGCGAAGAAAGTCGAAAAACCAGAGCAACCAGCGCACGGAGCAAACTGGGATCGTAGTCAGGGAGTGAAAAATCCATATCCTGCTGGTATATCAATGTCAGCATTTGCACAGCATGGATATGTTTATGCAGCTGTTTCCAGAGCATCGCAAGATTTAGCAGCACTACCCGTCAAACTGATAAAAGGAAAAGGAAAACAATCTGAAATACTCGAAGAACACCCTTTTTTAGAGTTGATGGATCAACCAAGCACCTATGTTGACGGGTTTTCGTTTCGAGAGCAATTAATCGTTGATTTGATGCTTACTGGTGGCTGTTATGTTTTGTTAGCTGGTAATACTGACATTCCAACCAGTCTTTTCCGCTTGCATCCAGAGCAAACGAAAATAATTACAGATCAGGCGATTGGTATTAAAGGATTTGAGTTTCAGGATAGTGGTACAGTCGTTGAATATGGGACTGATAGAGTTGTATATACTCAGAGTGCCAGTTGGGGATCTGGTGTTGATGCTCTTTATGGGGTTGGAGGTATACAGCCACTTCAAAGAGAAATAGGGGCTGATATTTCAGCGCAAACTTTAGCTAGTGATAGCGCAAAGAAAGGGCGGCCTGACATCCTGATAAGTCCATCAGATGAAGCGGATATTTGGGACTATGAACAACGAAAAGCGATCCTTGATGCATACAAAGGAATGTCCAAAGACGGCGGTGCTATGGTGTTGTCAGGTCAAGTCAAAATCGAACCTTTACAAATATCACCGAGGGATTTAGAGTTCCAAGCGGTGCGAGATTATACTCGTCAGGCGATTAGTGCTGTTTTCGGTGTACCTCCATCAGTATTGGGCGATAATAGTGCCAACTTTGCAGTATCTAGACAGCAAGCACAAAACTATTGGGAGGTTCAAACCAAACGTGGAAAAAAACTATCTTTTTTGTTGTCGCAAATAGCAAAGAGATTTGATCCTTCTTTGCGTGTTGAGATTGATTATAGTGGTGTCGAAGCTTTGCAAGATGTCAAAACCGCACAAATTGATCGTATAAGCAAGCATATTTTTAATGGCATGTCACCAGCGGAAGCATATCAATATGAGGGTCTTGAAGATGCTCCGATCATACCAGCGGATCAAAGAGAATCTGAGGCTGAAGATATTGGAGATGAGGAAGGACAGAATGTCAGGGGTTTGGTTGCACTGCTGAAAACCGTAAAAAAAAAACAGTTAATTGAATCTGAGCTTGATGTAACAGAAAAAAAAAATGGAATTACAAATTTTCCAGCAAGAGGCGATGACAAAAAAGTTACTTTGCGAAACTCTGAATATAGGGTTTTTGATGTTGATTATGCTAATGATTTAAAAAACAACTATCCTGAGATTTGGAAAAAGGGAGGTAATATCGAGGGCAACAATCAATTTAGACGATTAGAGCCAATTGCGTCCAGAAAGGACAAATCACCACAAACACCAACTGAAGAAATGGCAATACGAAAACGTGAGGCGTGGAGCGCACGGCATTTTAAAAATAATCGTGTTGCTGGTGTTGTTGCACAAATTAAATGGCTAACAATTGGATCTAGAGGTGAGGGGTACATGAAAAATCTTCTCAACGATCTTAAAAAGAAAAACAATAATAAAACACTTGATCAAGAGCAAACTAGAAATAGAATCTGGAATGATTGGCTTGAAAAAAGACAAAAACCCGCAGAGAAAGCAATTGAAAAAGCGGTCTATAATTATCTTCGTGGTGCTGTCAAACGATATCAGAAACGAATTGGTGAATACGTTGTATCTCGAAAAAATGGAAATGCACAAATAACAAAAGCTGTTATTGATTGGACGAGTTTGTTAGGTTTGGCTGATGAAGTTCAGATCCTTCAAAAAACTATGGAAAAACATTGGGTTGGGGTTTGGGCTCTTGCAGGGAATGAAGAGCTTGATAATGTTTATGCAATGGCTGGAGAAACTAGACCGCTCGATTTGATCTTTGGTAGCAGAAAAGCAGCAGTTGAACAATCTGATCTTACAGCATACAAAATAGCTGAAACCAATGCTAAAAAAATAAAAAAAGCTGTTGAGAGTGGATTACTTGAAGGTCAATCAGTTGACGAAATAGCCCAAGAAATAGATACAAGAACTGGTTTCGGTTTGGGTAGGGCCAAAATGATCGCACGTACAGAAGCGACAAAGGCGGTCAATATGGCAACTGATGAGGCATACAATACAGCTCGAAAGGAAGGCATCAATATCCGTAAACAATGGTTATCTAGTCGTGATGATCGTGTAAGAGATACACATTTAGAACTTGATGGTCAAATCGTTGATACAAGTTTAGATTTTGTTGTACCGTCAACAGGTGATTTTGGGCCATCACCAGCACAGATGAATACTCCAGAGGAAAACATTAATTGCAGATGCACAATTATTCCCGTGATCGAAGATGTTTAATTTTGATACAAATATTTTTGCTGTTGAGATGACAATATTTTTTTTGTTGTGCTTTGTACTGTATTTGATAAACTGGGATAACGATGATGGGAAAAAATAAAATGTTGGAATTGGTTATTGCAAGTGTTGTCGGTTTATTGGTTGGTGCTGGTGGTGTTGTCGGAATACAGCATTTTAATAAAAAAACTGATGTCGTTGTTGTTGATGAAAAAGTTGCAACAGCTCAAATCGAAGTACAAAAAGAACTGATTGATTTGGATTTATTGATTGAGCCGTGCGGTCAAGATTACATAAAACAAAATGGTGATTTGCTTTGCCGTGAGATGTTCTGTCGTATGCAACAGAGAGGTATTGACGCACAAACCTCACAAGTTGACTGTAGCGAAATATCAAATATTGCCAACAGCATATCTATTGATCGCTGGTGTTATGATCGCCATAAAGATCCAGCACAAAGATCTGATTGTATAGAGTTGTTTTTCAAACGTAAATAATAAAATCAAAACTATTTTTATTTATTTAGTTGATACTTGTTGAATACACTATATTGATATGTTATACTTCTAGTACAAACCAACAACAAACCGCCCCGAAAGGGGCATAACCAAAGGACAACAAAATGAAAAACTGGAAAATAATCAATGCTGGAAAATACAAAAGCACAACAATGATCAAAGTGTTGCTTTACGGTGAAAGTGGAGCGGGCAAATCATACTTAGCAGTTACAGCACCCAAACCGCTTGTATTACTTACTGAGATGAATGGTCAAGCGTCTATCATGCACTCAAATCCAAATGCTGATATTATACATGTAAGCAGTGATATTTTATTAGGTGATGTTTTAAAAGACATCGAGTCAAACCCTGATAACTGGAAAAAATACGATACGATTGTGATCGACAGCCTGACAGAAGTGCAACGATTAATCAAGGATCGCATTACAAACCGAGGTAGTAAGCAAATGCGGCTACAAGATTGGGGTCTACTTGCTGATACAATGCGAAGATTGATGAGTCGCATAAGAGCATTACAAAAAAGTGTTGTATGTATTTGTCTATTAGAAGCTCAAATTGATGAAGAAACAGGAACACGGCATTATAAACCAGCTTTTGAGGGAAAAAAAACCAGTGGTGAGATCGCTCAATATTTTAATGCTGTCGGGTTTTTGTATACAGCACAACAGCAAACCAAAGAGGGCGATGAGCTGATCACATCAACAGTAAGAAACCTCATGTTAGAAGGGCCTTCAAGAATTTTATGCAAACCAACTTTTCCATTAAAAGGAACAATTGAAAAACCAAACCTGTCAAAGATATTTAAACAAATCAGGGAGGGGAAATAAAATGAGCATATTGTTATTTATTGCTACTCAAATTGTAAAACCACTTTTAATCATATTTGCATATTTATCTGTTTTTATTGCAATACTTGTGATCACAACAAAACTAAGAGGACAAAACAAAATGAAAGATCTATACACTACAAGAGAAATACGAAAACTTATACAAATATTTGGAAGAGTCGAAACAATTAAAATACTTGCACGAAATGGTTTGACTCTTAGAGATTACAACATTATCTAAAAATAGATCTTTTCATCTGATCTTGTTCTGTTGTTGAAGTCCCGATTTTATAAAGTCGGGGCTTCTTTTTTTT
>FUFK010065306.1_pt1 | contig 96161 bp, 89 predicted proteins | sample 1021851 | NCBI WGS metagenome assembly FUFK01 (sample SAMEA51879418, study PRJEB19060) | metagenome
TTAAAACAATGATGAAACTTGCAATCATTTTTTTACCAATTTTATTTGCAGTTATTTGGGCTGCTTTTATAGGGTTAAGAATAAATAAAGTAGAAACTAGAGATGGGAAAAGAAAATTAATTAATTACTAATTGATTGACAGTCNATCTAAAATAAGNGGNAATNAGCTCCTTTTTTATGTCAATTGAAACAACCGTTTTAGATTTCAAATTAAGCAATACTTTTGAGGAATACGAGGCTCATATGAATGCTCCAGAACAACAGGCTATGTTTAAAGAGATGGGAGTAAAAACCTTTTATATTGGCAAATCATTAGAAGACCCAAAAAGAGCAACCGTTATGTTTCAAGGGCCAGTAAATACTTGTTACGACATCTTTATTAATCCAGAAACTAAGCCAATAGTTGAAGCATCCGGTCATATTTATGAAGGGACAATAATAAACCGCTGGATTTCTGATTAATTTTGAAACGCTTACTAATCCCACTACTAGCAGCACTTGCCTTACCTACTGCTGTTGATGCTTTCCCTTGGGATAAAAAAATGAAGATATTATTATTAAAACTGATTTAGATGAAGAATATATTGTTAAGGATTCAACTGTTACTATTACACCTCGTTCTAAAAAAGAAGTAATCAAAGCTCTACATAAAAGCCACCCAGTTCATATCTGTTTAGAAGTTGGACGTGCAAGGGCTAATTGTTTTAATGATCATCTTTTTTCAGAAGAAACATCTTATCATTTAAAGTTAGAAGATATTTTAATTAAATCTGATATATCTACTCCTATTAATCTAATAAGATTTAGACCAATTTTTATAGATTTAAACGGAACTAAATCTGCAAATACCTATTACAATATTGCCTGCCTTAATTTTGATGAGATAGGAAAATTAAATAGTGAAGATAGTAAGAACTATATTCAATCATTAGCTCCTTTTTTGGCTGGCATAGATATCCCAGATTTTAATTCGGGCTTGGCTATTGAATCTTTAAAGGAAGCAGTGTGCAAAAAATATAATGTTTTTGAAGATTCGGATTTTTCTATTGATGATCCTGAAATTATTAATTGAAAATATTATTCTGGATTTCAATATCAGCGTAATTTGAAAACTAATGAAGTTCTTGTTTTTGACGTAGTTAATGGTTCAGATGCACAAAATTATTTAAAAAAGAAAGATGTAATTTTAGAAGTAAATGATATTAATTTAAGCTCAATAAATTGGGAGGACTTACCAGAAGTATTCTCTAGCGGTGATTATCTACTTAAGGTGTTAATAAAAAGAAAAAGGGAAGAATTTTTAATAAAAAAAGAAAAAAGATGGTAGAAAAAGAGCAAGACCAGCAACAGCAATAAAAAAGAGGGGTAAAGCTGCAACTGATTTTGAAAAAAATGGACAAATTATGGACAAATGTTGCTTTATTTAACTAGACAAATTACGCAACACTACGCAAGAAATAAGTTTTAGCTTAAAAACCTAGTGATGCTAATGGGGTGTGCGGTGCTTTGGGAGTTCTAGGTCGCAGGTTCGAATCCTGTAGCCCCGATCAGTTATAGCAGCAAGTCTCAGCTAATAATATAAAACTCGCAAAAAATGAGCACGCAAATGACACGCAAATATTGTAAGGTTTGATTATCATTTCTCTATAATTATTAAAAATTGAACCTTATAAATAAATCCACAAAGCTTTTTACCCTAATAGCTGTTTCAGGGATTATTACTAGTTCAGCTTTGGCAGGATCCTGTGATGGAGGTTCTTCTAAAGGAAATTCTTCTAAAGGAGATGCTTCTAATCTAGAAAAAGTAGCTCGATATAAAACCCCTCAAATGCTTGTTTTTGTCGATTCAACTATAGATTACTTAAATAACAAAAAGGGTTCTAATAAACGTCATTTAAGGGTACTCAAAAGTTGTCTCAGAACATTTAATAGTGGAAAAACATCTGTAAAAGGTTACGAAGCGAAAAATTTAAAATCTTGCAAAAACTTTATGAAAATAGATGAATACGATCTTCAAAAAATTGCAAGTAATCTATCTGAAGATCAATAAAAAAAATATTAATGAAAGTCCAAAAGCTTTAAAGAAAGAAACCAAAAACAAAACAGAAAGATTCATTAAAACAATTGATTTGACTGCCGAGAGAGATTCTTATTTACTGTTATTTTAATTCAACTAATAACAATTCATAAGCTATAGCCTGACTTGTTTCTTGAGGGTACTGTCAAAAATTGCGTACTTATTGATTTGGGAGCACTAGGTCGAAGGCTTTGAATCCTGTCGCCCCGACTCTAATAATCCAATTCATAGAAGTGTTTCCCAGCCTGTCTTTTTTTTGGATGATTGTCTCATAGTGAGAAAGGGTAGCTCAAGGGGTAGCCAATTTGTTTAAACTTTTTCAAAAAGTGCTCACTTTATTAAATATTTGTCTTATCAAATAGTTTGACAATACCTACAGGGGACTAAAATAGATTTAATAAATTTATTTTTAAGATGCCTGTATCTCATTGGCTACCTGATGCAACCACTAAAAAACTTTTATCTAATATAAAAATCAATACTTTCTTAGACATAGGGGCTGGCGCTGGAAAATATGGGAAAATGATATCTAAATATCATCCACAATCTAAGAAATTTGGATTGGAGATAGATGCAAAATATATTGAAGAATATAATCTCCATGAAATTTATGATGAAATATTAAATTTCCCCGCAATTGATTTAATAGATAAGGCTATAGATTCTACATATGACCTAGTTATTATTGGTGATTGTATTGAACATATGAAAAAGTCAGAAGGTATAGATTTGTTGAATTTTTTAGTTTATAGATCAAAGTATATTCTTATTCATTATCCCAACGAATATGTTCAAGGGACTGTAGATGATCATATACATGAGGCACATATATCAATTTGGCATGAAAGTGATTTTCAAGCTTTTGATTATAAATTTATAAAAAATGGTTTTATGCACACATATGCTATAGATGGATATTTAAGAAAAAAATCTATATTGAATAAATTAACTAGTTATGACAAATCAGTATTAAAAATTTTAAGCTAATAAAGCTGAATAAGACTTATTTTTTTTTTATAACTCAAACTATTGAAAACCTAATGATCCTTCACCCCATTCATAATTAGACACTAGGTCGTTGAGGGGATAGCTAGAATCTATAAACAAGTTGAAACATGTTTAAAAATAATGCAATATCCGATCTCAAACTCATTACAGTATCAATAATTGGTCTTAAATATAACTAAAGTCTCAAAGTTTTCTTAAAAAGTCATTCCCTCAAAATTCCATCAAATGACTTTTCTAATGCTGGATTTGAAAGGGAATGTTCAAAAGCAATCGAACAACAAACTGGTAAAAGAGCCAGAGGTTTTTATATTCCTAACAATCTTCAAGTAAGATCTCCTTACATTACAACTACCGCAGCAAGTGCTGGAAATTTGGTCGGTACTGTTTTAGATGAAAGTAATTTTATTGATGCTTTAAGAGCACAATTAAAAGTTTTTGAACTTGGGGCTCGAATTTTATCTGGCAATGTTGGTAATTTGGATGTTCCTAGACAATCGGGTTTAACTTCAACTTATTGGGTTTCTGAAGGTTCAAATATCACAGAAGCAAGAGCAACTTTTGACAAAATCAGTTTGACTCCAAAAACTGTCGGTGGTCTTAGTTCATGGACAAGAATCCAAGATCTGCAAGCTACTCCTGATTTAGAGCAATTAGTCAGAAATGATTTAACACAACAATTGGCAGCAGCAATTGATCTTGCTTGTATCAATGGAAGTGGAACTTCAAACCAACCTCTAGGATTACTAAATGTTTCTGGCGTTAATTCCATAGTGGGTGGTACTAATGGAGCTTCTGTCACTTTTGATCATTTACTCGATTTAATTGCAGCAGTAAGTCAGGATAATGCTGATTCAGGGAGAACTGGTTTTTTAACTAATAATCAAGTACTTACAAAGCTTTTAAAGATTAAAGATTCTGACGGAAATTATTTACTTGCCCCAGGACAAATGCAAGCTGGAGCTCCAGCTACTTTATGGGGTAGACGTTGTGAGATTTCTCAGCAAGTACCAAGCAACCTTACTAAAGGTTCAGCATCTGGAACTTGCTCAGCAGTAATTTATGGAAATTGGAGCGACTTGATAATTGCACAATGGGGATCTCCCTTAGACATTCTCGTAATCCATATGGATCAAGTTATGCCGCTGGGAATGTAGAAATTCGAGCAATGTCTTCTCTTGACGTAGGTGTAAGGCATCCAGAATCTTTTGCAATCATGAAAGATGCTTTAACAGCGTAATTACTAGAGGGGTAGAAGAGAGATTAGTTCGGGGTTGTCCTAATCTTTTTCCTCCATATTATTTATCTTTGCTAGTGGGTAAATAGGTCTTCTATCCCTCAACAACCCATAAAGAATAGGTCTTTATTTTCAACTGAGGATTATTAGCAGTTGAAAGATAGGGAAGACCTTAAGACCTAACAGAAGTTTGGAACGGATTCTGTATATCTAAGTAATAGAAAGAATTACTGACAGAGAACGTATCAATAGGTACATATTTGGCATTAGGTTCTTTCTTTGTTTTGCTCTGCGGGGGTATTCAGACCCCAAATTTTGTCTAGCGTCAGCGGCTCTTGATTTAGACAGCAAGCCTAGTATTATACCCTGAAAACCTAGTTATTTCAACGATTTTTATGTTAGCCACGTTTACAGAGACATCTAACCTCTTAGAGGTTAATAGATCAACTTTGTACAATTTAAAAGCACAAAACCTCCTTAATAAATACTTATATGTTGTTGATGGAGTTAATTATTTAGAGTTAGACCAGATAGGTAAAAAACAAAAGTTAAGTAGTTATTTAAATACAATTATTGAATGGAAAGGCAAGCAACCATGTAAGGATTTTGACGCTAAACAATGGCTATATGAACAGGGTAAAAAACTAAATCGGTGCAAATAGTAAGCGTTTCATCTAATTTGTTCAGATTAGATTTCTGTAAAAGTTCAATTACATAACATTGCATTACTCGATAGCAGTAATTAGTCTTCTTAAAAATCAAACCTTTAGCAATGCAGAAATTATTGCTCGCACCTTTTGTATTAGCCAGTCTATTTTCATTTGGTAGTGAACTGAAGGCTAATCCAGGTTCACGTTATGAACTTCCAGACCCAGGAAGTTCTCTTTCTGAAAGTCAATCCAACTCAAAGAATGTTTGGTATCTTTTAAATCAAACAACACAAGAAATAAGACAATCAAGTCAATCAAATCAATGGCGTTTAGGAAATGCAGCAAAACTCAACATTTCTACATTTGCTAATAAAGGTATTTGTAATAGGTTCGCCTTTAAACAAAAAGCTTGGTTAACTTCAATAGACCTTGGTTCGGAGGACCTTGGCGATGGAGATATATTATCATTTAGATACAAACCATATACAAAATGTATTATGGGAAGAAATAAAAATGATGCAAATTATCGTCTCGAGGTAAATAATTTTTTCATGTACAAAAATTCACAAACTAGGCCTGTAGTTATGGAATCTGATTCTCCGATTTATTTTAATACTTTATATTTTAAAGATCTTACGAAATGCAATATTGCAAAGTCACAGATAGATAATTGGTTTAGATCACTTAAGACAAAATTTTTTAATAAATACAATGAAGGATATTTCTTAGGTTCTTCAACAAAATGTATTAGTAAAACCTAATTGTTTAAATACCTAAAAAGATAAAGTATTTTTTAAAAAAAAGAGTTAATTGCCCCTTATTTTAGATCGACTGTCAATCGTATTTAATATAGCGGTGTAAGTAGTAAGTGTTTCATTTATATGTAATGCCTATAAGGTCTACCAGTTCTACTAGATATTCTAGTTTCATATACTCCACCTTTTTCACCGATTGAGTATCCTTTTATCATCCTCCATCAATCTGGCAGCCTATTAGAGCACCTGCTGTTCCACCTGCAGGGACTGCCCACCATCTATCTTTACCTCTTGTGGAAGACATAGTTATACCTGCTCCAAGTAAACCTCCGATAATGCTTCCCTCCTTACAACTATTATTATCAACCTTTTGATTGGGGAGAATCTTTGCCTCTTCAGAAGGGACGTGATGGATATGATTAGAACCTTTGACTGCGCTTTTATGATTTCTGAATACCTTGTTTTGAGTATATAAATTTGTATTTGCGGGACACTTAACAGCCTTTTTTACTTTTTTATTTATGATTTCTCCTGAACTGTTTTTTACTATTTTCACCCTTCTACAAATTGGAATAGTAGTAACAGTTTTTTTTACAGATCCATCAGAGAAAACCTCTTTAGTAACTATTTTTTTTGTTTTTTTAAATTTATATTTTACTTGAACGGTTTTTAAAACTTCTGCATGAGCTAAAAGTAAGTTTGAACTTAAAACCTTATTAGCTTGAACAGAAACGATCCCAAGGGTTGTAATAAATCCTAGAATTTTTAAATTTCTCATAAAAAAAGTAGCTAATTCCCCCTTATTTTATATCGACTGTCAATAAATAAATGGCCAGAAAATATCTGAATTTATATACTTCTAAAAATCAAACATTTAGCAATGAAAAGATTATTTTTTGCTCCTTTTCTACTAGCAGGTCTATTTTCATTTGGTAGTGAACTAAAGGCTAATCCAGGTTCACGTTATGAACTTCCAGATCCAAGAAGTTCTCTTTCTGAAAATCAATCCAACTCAAAGAATGTTTGGTATCTTTTACATCAAAATACAATTCAATGGAAAGGATTTAATAAAGACCCTGATAATGAAGGGTTTTCCTTCAAAGGATGGAGTACAGTTACTTTTGATAAACTAAAAATTTCTAAATTAGCCAATAGAAGTATTTGTCAAAGATATGCCACCCAAAAAAAAACATGGATAAATCAAATCGACTTGGGGAGAATTGATACGATTAATTATAGATATAAGCCATATTCAAAATGTTTAAAGGGAGTTGATGAGAATGGGTCTAATTATGCTCTCGAGATTTCATCAATTAAAATGAAGAAAGCTAGAGATCGTAATAATAATATTGCTGAAATTATTATTAATGATTTTGATGGTTATTCCGAGAATGCTGATGATTTGTCTTCATTTGATACTTTATATTTCAAGGATCTTTCAAAATGTAATCTTGCAAAGTCACAGTTAGATAGTTGGTTTAGTTCTCTTGAGAATAGATTTTTAAATAATAGTAAGCTTTTCATAAGATATTCAACAAAATGTTTCAGTAAAACCTAACTGTTTAACAACTTAAAAAGATAAATTATTGTTCTTGGAAAGCAGCTAATTGCCCCTTATTTTAGATCGACTGTCAATCAAGTAAATATTAATCAATCTCTAAAGGAATTTCTAATATTGGGTTTTTAATACCAAGTTTCTTTGATGACTCACGCATTACCTTATCTGCGTGTTTCATTTCCTCATAAACCTTTTTATCTTCATCAGTTGCCCAACTTTCTAGCTTCTTACCAGTTTGAGCCATAGCCAATAATTGAACATATCTTTTGTTGGTAGTCATGCTGCTAACCTCTCTCTAGCTTGTTTAAATGCGTTATTAGTACTTGCTTCTGAAGAATAAGGATAGTTTCTGTGATGGGCTTCAATAGAATGTCCCATGCTCTTTGCCATACTTCCAGAATCAATGCCAGCGATGTGACCCCGAAGGCTGTAATAGTGCCTGAAACTATAAGGAACAATATTTGCACCTTCTTTCTTCAACATCATTTCTTTTAAATCTTTCCATCCTTTTCTTCTACTTAAATAGTCCTTACAAGATTCTCCATCCATCTTGTCTGGTAATGGTAGAAGGTTGCTTCTAAATCTTTCTAATAAATTCCATTGAACTTCTTTTCCATCTCTATCAATTAATGGCAATGGCTCAACTTTTCTAGGCTTCGTAGTACCACCACCAGCTTTCTTCTCATAAGTACACCACCAATAATATTCCTTAGTAGCTGGGTCTTTTTTAACAACCATCTTCCCAACTTCATTAGGTCTTAAACCTAATTCACTCATCATGCAAAGTGCATTAAACCATCTAGTGGCAGATTCAGCATCACGCTTAAATTCTGTATTAGTTGGTAATGATGCCAATAAATCTAATATTTGTGAGTCTTCACTAAATGGGTCGCCCTTCTGTGTTTTAAGTTCTCCTTTCTTAGCTCTTCCAATATGTTGTTTTAAATCTTTTGGAGGAAGCCAAGTATCAGGAAGATTCTCTCTAGTAACTGCATAAGTTAAAAACTGACTTAATGCTCTAGCTCTTATCTGTCTTGTCCTACTGCCAGCATCAAAATCTTTTAAACATATATCAATTAAATCTTTTGCAGTTGTTGGAGGATTTTTTTGAGCCATAACTTCTACAGCCATTACGCAAGATTTATAATCCTTCTTCCAAGTCTTCTCAGTTATTGCATTACCAAAGTTGGTTTTTTGATCTTCAAAACTTTCTAATATATTCTTCCAATCTTTACCTTCTTTTGGTGCTTGTCCCTGGGCTATTTTTGCTGCTGCTATTAAGCTATGACCCTGCTGTATTAGTACTGCAATCTTTCTAACTCTTGTATAGGCATCGCCACATTTTGTTTCAGACCAATCAAAAGGAATAATAACCGTGCTTTGACCAGATTCATTTCTAAGTTTTACTTGAACCTTTGATCTCATCTTCAAAACAGTTAACCCACTTACACCAAGTTCCTTCCCTAAGTTTCTTACCTCATCTTGAAATGCTTTAGCCCAGATTTGTTTCTTCAATGCGATGTCAAATCGATGTCAATTTTAGTATAGTTTGACATGATAAACAGTGCAATACTACGCAACTATTCAAATATAGCTTGTAACACCAGTGCTCATCTAGGGGTGTCTAGTGCTTTGGGAGCACTAGGTCAAGGTCCGAATCCTGCCTCCCCGACTCAATTAAAACCAAGTCATACTATCGAGTTATCTAGACTCGCTTGTTTATTGAAAAAATCTTTCCTTAGCTATAGCCAATATTTAGTCCAACAACTTCAAAAGCTGTGTCCAAGACAGTTGAGACGTATTAATGTTTGTAATTAATATGCCATCTAGGGTCTTTTTGGGTTAGTTTTTCAGCTCTTCTATGGATTGACAACGAACATAACTACCTAAATCGAACCAAAATGACAAAGTTTTATTTACTATATCAAGAGTTTCTTCTGTGTAATAGTCAGAATAATTCAAAGAGGAATCAGCTCTTTTAGTTATTTTAAGCTTGGGGAACCGGGAAATAATGATTTGTGAAATTTCCTTAGGGACTTTTAAATGATCGAATATTTCCTCTATATCACTTGTAATTGACTCCATTCTCACAAATTTATCAATCAACATTTCGGAGTTGCAAAAGAAGTGAGCTTTTCCATCATAGCTGGCGGTTTTGGCATTTTTTACATAAGAGGTAAATCTATTTTTTATCTCATCTGTCCTCCCATTTTGCTTTAAATCTATAAATTCAGGTACTTTTTGTTTACTAAAAAAATGAAATCGAGAAATAAATTGATCATAAGGATTACGGATACTCGATATTTTAAATGATTCGTCAAAATTATCAGAACCTACCATATTCTTAGTTTCTTGAAGCGATTGGTGATTTAAAGAAAAAGCGGAGGTATTGAAATTTGGGTCTTCTTCTTTATTGGACCCTCTATAACCTATTCTTGAACCATCTGGATAAAGCTTAGAATTAGTTGCATGCTCCGCAAAGTCATCTCTTATTAGATATTCGAGAGCTGCTTCAGTTGAGGTGGAAGCGGTTTTTACAGATTTAGAATATATAAATTTATACTTTGCAGAGTAGAGCATATAAATTGGCTAAGAGTATTTTAATGTTAATAAGTTATTATATAAAATAACGCAATTGCATTAATAAATATAACTTAAAGTTAAAATATAAAAAATATACTAGTACTAAATAGAGATAGATATTTTGCCCTTTTTTTAAATAATATCTCGGCTCTAACTTTGCTAAAAGTAATATCAATTTTTGATAGTCTTATTAGATTTTCATACATCAGCGTATAAGTGTGAATTAGGAAAACGCTCATTTCAGTTACTGTAATATTTTATTTCACGAGGAAAGATGCTTCCAAAGTATTTACATACCCAATTAGCATTAATAAATTAAACTTAGTAATGATTCAAAGCTATTCTTAGATTAATGTTCTAAAAGTTATCTATTTCAAATTTGTGAAGAACATGATTTCAAGTTGAATATTGTCAAATAGTACTATATTAAAAAACTATTCTTATAGAGGTTAATAAAATCCTTGAAATATAAATTCTCCTTTTTGCCAGATAACTTTTTTACGAACTGCAAATCTAGTGATTTCGCAGAAAATAGTTATATAGAAATAGCAGATCCTAGAGATCTAGAGTCAAGATTAAAACTTAAAATTAAATTGACTAAAGGAGGTAAAAATGAAAAATCAATTATCTCTATAGGTAAAATCAACAAACCTCTAAATGCGCGGTTGTCTATTAATCAGTCAGAAATACATTTTGGGGAAGGATCATGCGGCAATTGGGATATAAGATCCTGGCCAGGATCAAAATTTGTATTAAAAGGTAAAACATACTTTGCTAATGGAGTAAAATGCTATTTGGAGCATAATTCAGAAGTAAATATAGGAGAAGATTGCATGTTCTCAAGTGAGGTTTTAATTCAGTGCGGCAGTCAACATGCACTGATTTGCCTTGAAGAAAAGAGACAATTAAACACAAAAAAATCTATTATCAATATTGGTGATCATGTTTGGTTAGGAAGACGGTCAACTGTGACGACCACCTCTAAATCTCTTGATATTGGTAATGGTAGTATTGTTGGGTTAAATAGTACGTTGACAAAAACGATCCCCGAAACATCATTAGCAGTAGGTATTCCAGCAAAAATAACTAGAAATAACATTTCTTGGTCTAATCTCTTTAAAGCAAATGAAAGAGAAATAGACAGAATTTATTCTAAGTTCCTAAAAGATTAACATTACAATTGACCCAAATTAATCAACTACAATTTATTTGCTGGCAATTGGTGAGTTTATCACTAAGGCAAAACTTACTTAACTTTAAAAATATTGAAATTGGATTTAAGTTAAACTAATATTTATTTAAAATAATAATGAAATATGCAGTAAAGAATATTTTCGTTTATGGAAAAATTTATCAAAGCTGAAAATTTTAATGACCCTCTTAAATCTCAAAAAGGACAAGTTAGATTTCTTTTAGAAATAGTATTTAATTATAAGTTTAATGGTCTAAAAAGAAATGGATATTTTGTTGATTTAGCAGCTGGACAGCCAATAGAATTGAGTAATACTTATTTTATTGAAAAATATCTGAATTGGGAGGGGCTTCTAATTGATGGAAACCCATTATTCGCAAAAAAATTAAGAGCTGAACGTAAAAATAAAGTTTTAGAAGAAATTGTATATAGTGAAAATAATAAAGAAGTTAAATTCAGAATAGACAATGGAGAATTAGGGGGGATTGTAGGAGATGAATTTGATAATAATAAAAAATTTCGTTCTGATGAACTAGCCAATGCAAAAATAATCACGGTCAAGACAAAAACACTTAATCAAATTCTTATTGAGAATAATGCTCCAAAAGAAATGGATTATCTTTCTTTAGATATTGAAGGTGGAGAATATGAAGCGTTGAAAAATTTCGATTTTAAGCAATATAAATGGAAATTTCTAACTATTGAAAGACCAAATTTAGAATTAGATTTACTTTTAGACAAAAATGGTTACATTCAAGTTTTTCATTCATCATTTGATACTTTTTATATTCATAAAGATTTTATTAGATTTGCAGATATTGCAAATATAAAACCTCAATTTTTGATAACACCTAGAAAAAATTGGTAAAAATTAAATAAAAACTAATATTAGTATTCGCTATTAATTTTTTCAAAAGTTTCTAATACTTACCCCAAGGACACACGTCATCAGATGGCGATCCTAGGGCTATCTTTCGCAGAGCTATGAAATACCTTGCAATAATAGATCGCAATACTGAGACTGATAGGGACTCCTCTTATACCAATTAATAAGCTATAGCATAACTATTTCTTGTGTTGTCTGACTCATTTTGCATATTGGGTTCTTTGGGAGCACTAAGTCGCAAGTTCAATTCGAATCGCCCCGATTAGTTGTAGCAATAAGTCTCAGCTAATAAACAATTTATCCATCAAAGGAGATTGTCCAAAAAGTGTCCAACACTTATATCTCGTGATAAGGTGGTACAACTTTGTTTTGGGAAATGCTTGTAATTTCCATAATATCTAAGGTCTTTATGTTTAATTTCTTAAAAATGTCAGAAATAGTCAGATAAAATATTCGCTAGGATTTTTTTAGTTTCATTAAATATGAAAAATTCGAAACTTAGTTCTATTTAGATATTTAGTATTTATCTAAGTTCATATTTTCTATGGTTACAAGTAATTGAACAAAATTCATCATGAATTTCATAATCCAAAAGTTTACATATTGATTCTCTTATATAAATATCAAGAGAATCTCCGGGTTCAACATACCTAGTAGTATATTTCTTTGAAGTTATGATGTAACTTTGCAACTTTGAGAGCTCATCCTGACTGTAGTCAATTTCAGAAAATTTTATTACATCTAATGCAGCTTCTATACTTGAAAATACATTTTCGTATTTTGGAAACATAAATTGTGAAAAAATTTCTGGACGATGGTTATATAAATGAATTATTTGTCTACAACTTGCATTGTAGCTGAGAATTGTATGTTCTATCCCTCGTTCAATAGACCAAGGGTCTTTTTTATCTTGAGATCTTTTGTGCGATGACCTACAAATATCTATAAGTGATCTATCAATATATATGCATTTGACTTCTTTATCTTCAAAATTGTCGAAAGTTGATTCAGCAATGTATTGAAATCCAGGACGCTTGTCGCCTATGATCTTTGAATTTGGGTGTCTCGACAAAATTTTTTTATTGATCTGAAATTTTTTACTAGTAGTAATTTTTTTTTGAATTGATTCTTCAAGGAAGTCTGCGGGTGAGTATCCACCAATTTTGTTCCATGGGTGTAGTTCTGTATAAATCTCGAAAAGTTGAATTTTATTCAACAAATTTCCTAGAGCAGTCGTCCCACTTCGTCCTAGACCAGCTATGAAAAGAAAGCTTTTTCCATTCTTAATTTTCTTGATATCTTTAGTTAGAACTTTTTCATTAGCCTTTATTATCTTAAAGAAATTTGGGACCGAGGAATATGCTATTAGATCTCTCATATCAAAACTTAAATTATTTTTTTCAAGTTCACTAATGTCTCGAGTTTTATTTCCAAGAAAACTTTTTATATACCTAAAAAGTTTTAATAGTTCGATTTGGTTGGGGCAATTTTCTAGTCCCACTTGACATACCTCTTTTGCTTCTTCAAATCTTTTAAGAGAATTTAGATCTATTGCAGCACGTTTATATCCAACCGATTTTTTGGGATAATGGATGATTATTTTTTTTGCATATTCCAATGACTTCTCATGTTCACCAGATTGGCGAAACACTTTATTTGCAATAATAAGAACTTTGATTTGGTTAGGGAATTTTTCTAATAATTCTTCGATCTCCAGTTTTGCTTGAAGGGTATTTTTGGACTTTAATAAATCATTAATTTTATTTATCGTTTCATTCAAATGATCCATTTTCCGAATTCGGGAGAGGCAATATATTTTTTTTAATTGAAATTTTAATCCAACAAAAACTAATATATCACTATTTAATAAATCAAAAAAAATTATTAGTATAGTTTTTTTGGATAATAAAGGAATATAAATTTATATGGGTATTAAAAACTTAATCAAAAAACAATATACTTAAGAGTCTTATTAATACGCTTAACTATATTCTTTCCTTTAATATTCCTTATTTATTAGATAATTTTTTAACTAATTTATCTAATTGATCAAGTTCTGAAATAGGATCTCTATTCCAATCGGTTGACCAAATTCTAAAGAAGTTCCATCCTTTGCCCTCTAAAACTTCTTGTCTTAAGCGATCATTAGCTCTAGCAGAATAGGAAGAGTGGTATGCCTTACCATCGCATTCAACAGCAAGTATATATCTACTTTTATCATTAGGATCTTTAATGGCTAAATCGATCGAATAACCACCACTCCCAACTTGAGCATCTACAACATATCCCCTATTTGTTAAAGCTTCCCTAATACTTTCTTCAAAAGCATTTTCAGTGGTGCCAGAAGTTCTCATATCAAGATCTGTGATCTCTCCTTTTTCGGCATACTCAAGGTATTTCTTCAATATTTGAGGACCCTCTCTTTTGGATTCTTTAATATTAGAAGACCTTAATGATGTTACTAAAATTACTTTATGCTTGGCCCTGGTGAAAAGAACATTTAGTCTTCTATGTCCATTAGCTTTATTAATATCCCCAAACATTTGGGTTATTTTCCCATCTGCATCTGGGCCATAAACTGTTGAAATAATAACAACATCTCTTTCATCGCCTTGAATATCTTCTAGCTTTTTAACTACTAGTTCATCAAGATTTCCCTGATGGTTACTATCAAAATCACTCAACATTTTATTATTTTGCAGTTCAGCCTCTAAAGCAAGAGTTACTTCTGATTCTTGTTGCTGATTCATAGTGGCAATAATTATAGATTTTTCTTTATCACTTTTGATTTGTTCTAATAAAGCATCCATAACTGCTTTAACTTCCGGGAGATTTACTCCGCCTCTATACTGAGAATTCTCAACTGGTTTATGAACAACTTGAGAGCCAACATCATTTGATGCAAAAACAGTTAATTTATTATCGTAAAAATAATAATTTGAGAAGTCTATTAGTGATGTATGTCTAGATCTGTAATGCCAGCCCAAACTCAATGCATTTTTAGATCCGATTACTTTGTCTGCTAATTCTAAAATAGACTCACTGTATTCAACATCTACATCTTCGTCGAGAATTTCATCCGATGTATAATCCTTCTCAAATCTACTTGAAGGTGGCAGTTGTTTTTGATCACCAACAATAATCAATTGTTTACATCTAGCAATTAATGAAAAGGCTTGCTCGGGTTTCATTTGTGAAGCTTCATCAATTATTAAAACATCAAAAATATCTGTCTTTTTAGGTAAATACTGAGCTGCAGTAGATGGAGACATCATCACACAAGGATGCAAATTTATAATAGATTTATAAGCTTGCTTGAAAAGTAACCTCAGTGGTAGATGCTTTTTGGATTTTTTCTGTTCATGTCTTATTAATTTCCCTTCTGTAAAAAGCTTTGGTCGTCTACCTTGACTTGGCTCTTCGACTAGGCATTGATCATTAGGTTTATAAAGATTATTATTCAAATAAATCGAAGTGTTTTCTATAAACTCCTTATCCAATTGACAGAATTGTTTCTTAAGTTGATTCAGTGATTCTCCCTTATATCTACTAAGTTTTATTTCCAAAGAGGCTTTCTCAGATATTTTATTTAATAGAGCTGAATCAAATAGGAGAGAAGCTGGTATACCAGATTCTAAGGAGATAGAAGTTATCTCTTCAATACCTTTATTAATTCCAAGATCTTGGAGACTGTATTTATCTCTAAAGTAATCTAATAAAAGTCCTAAATTATTACCTGCGATTCTTAATAAATCTAAGATTTCCAAAATCTCTTCAATATTTAAATTAGAAATTTTATCTAATTTTCTATCTTCATAATTGGATTTTATAAAGTCAGATAAATTTTTATCTTCTAAAGTTTCATAAAAAATTTTTTGATCGTTTTTAATATTAAGATACTTTTTAAGTAAAAGAAATGCTTTATTAATAGATTCTTCAGCAAGATTTCTTGAAAGCTTTTCAGGAAATTCTTCAGTTTTTAAATTTCCAAATAATTTTAAAATATTATTAATAGTCTCTTTTGAAAGAGAAAATTCTAGATTCTCACCTTTAAATAAAAAACTTTTTTCTAACTCTTCCTCCAATTCATTTACTGACTCTTTGAAATCTTTTAAATCATCAATTATTTGCTCTAAACTTTGACAATTAAGTGTATAAATTTTTTCTTTTGGTTCCTCTCCTAGAGAAATAATTTTATTATTCAATAATGTGGAGATTGAACTCGACTTTTCTAATGCTTCTGATAGGGTGAGTTCTTTAATGATCTGAATATCTTCTAGTTCGGGAAAATCAATTTCATTACTTTCAAAATTTATTTCTTTAAAAACATCAAAAGGATTGAAAACATCATTTATTTCTAAATAATTATTCTCTAATATCTTCTAAAGATTCAAAAAATTTCTCAATATCTTTTATCTCAACTGCAATCATCTTTAAATCATCTAAACCAATTGTGGAAGTATTTAAATCTTTTTCTTCTTGCAATCTCAAGCAGTATTTTTTACATAATGNATANATTTTGGAAAGTTCTAAGTTTTTAGGCCTTTTATCTGATGAAATTGATTTCCANAGAACTTTTGCTTTCCTAAATTCCTTATCAAATAAACATCCCAAGAAACCTGCAGAATCTATATCTTCGATAGCCTTTGCAAATCTTTCAGNACCTATATCTAATACATTTTCTAAATTAATATTTTTAGATTTTAGTTTTTCTGACAATTGATAATTTCTTTGAAGAATTCTCAAAGTCTCTTCAATATATTTAGNTTCTTCGTTATTAAATGAGCCTTCTAATAATTTCTTAAAAGAGTAATCTGTAATAGAGTCTTCCTTGAAAAATTTAACTAACTTTATACAACTTCTAAACTTCCCATAAGNAATACTCTTAGCATATTCTTTTGAATTTCTACCTAAATTNCGAATAACAACTTGAATAGAATTCTGTACGTTTATTAAAGCTTGGATAAATTCACCAATATTATTAAACTTTTCTGTTTCTTTAAAATTCTCCTCTAANTCATTTAGTAGNAATTCAAGNGATTCAAACTTTGCATTACTTTTCACAAATGGNGTGATCCAAGAATCTANGAAAAGTTCTTTTTCNTCTCTTTTTNTAACTAAAACATCAATTTCTGAAATNCCTTCGAGTGTAGTNTCATTTAGNGCTTGATCTGATGAAATAGGCGTTTCTAAAATATCTTTATANATTATTAATTCTGCATTTAAATTTTCCTCTTTGATTTGNGAAATATCNNTCCANTTAATTTCTACNGCTTCTAGNTCTTTCTTTATATTTTTGTATTGGAATAAAGCCTTATTCGAANNCTTTGTCAANGAGTCAAGTTCACTCTGTGTTTCTGGAACATATTTTTTGTTTGTAATTTCATAAAAATTAGCTTCAATTAATTGTCTACAAGTCTTGNCATATTGATCAAGTTTGGGTTTTAATAACTCCCTTTTAGCTCTNTCAATAATTTCTAAATCTANACCTTTTGCTTCTNTTAAATATTCCTGCTTAACGGGATCATTCAAAAGTATTTTATTTTTNACATCCTGCCAAATTAATTCATGCAAAGTAATNCTTTCATCATTTACTTCTAGAGGTTCATTTAAACAATTAACATGCTCATTTAATTGATTTCTTATTTCTTTTAGTTGTTTAAAGCTATCAACATACTTTGATCTATCAAATGGATCAATCCTTGTATTCATTCTTGATTTTATGCTTTCAATTACATTTCCTTTTGACTTCCCATGNGCATCTAAAGTGAAATGCGCCAAAGACTTTTCAGCAAGTCTATTTCTTACGACTTCCAACGCTGCGCGTTTATCAGCAGCAAAAAGGATCTTTTTATCTTTTTCCAATAAAGCACCAATAATATTTGTAATTGTTTGACTCTTACCAGTTCCGGGAGGGCCTTGAACTATCAAATTTTTACCTTCTAAAGCTTTAACAATAACTTTGTATTGAGTACTGTCTGCATCAGAAATTAATTTAGGAACGGTACTTGAAGTTTCATTTTTTTCATCTCTATCTTGGCTGATATCCATATTTCCTAAAGGCTCCACATCAGAAGAAGGGATTCCACTTATGAAATCTTTAAGCAANTCTTTCTCTTCTAGGGGGTTAACTCCCCAACCATTTTCTTCNTTCTGATTAAAGAAGTTTGTNTCCCACCAAATAGAGATATTCCTAAATGAAAAGTTACTNATTGTCGAATAATATTTCAACTCCCAATCAGGTCCTTCAACATCTTTGTTTCTTNTTTTAAGGATTTTATTGAGTGAATCAAAAAACTTTTCTACTAAAGGTTGGCCTTCATCATCTAATTCCAATTCAGGTAATTTAAAACCATATTCAATAAACATTTTCTGAACAAGACAAACATTTAAATTAGTATCTTGCTCAGAAGCTTCAATGGTATATTGAAAACCATTTAATGATCTTTCTTTGACCATTTGAACAGGGTACAAAATAAGTGGTGAATAATATTCTCTAAAGTCGTTTGCTCTTTCTTCCTCAAACCAGCGCAAAAAACCTACAGAGATACATAAGCTGTTTAGGCCTCTTTCATCTAGCTCAAGTTTGTTTTTTTTAAAAAGTTTATCGCAAGTTCTTGAAAAAATAGGTTCTCTTTCATTAGTTTGAATATCAAAATCCTTATATTGAGGGAGTGTCTCTTTGATCTGAGATTTCAACTTAAGATCTAACCCATAAGTTTCGTCTTTGTCTTTTTCTTTTATATTAGGTATTACTGCAAATCTTCTATCAACATTTAATTTGTCAATAATTAATTCTGGAACCTCATCAACAATTCTTAGATAATTTTGCGATCTAGCATTTTCTTTAATTTTAAATTTAAAGTCAACTAATCTATTAGTCCCCGACAAATCAAGAAGCTTATCTCTTTGGGCTTTTAGTTGTTCCTCAAGTTCCTTTGTTAAAGACAAAATACAAAATTAATGTAAATAAGAATATAACCCCANAAACAGATAAAGCGGCATGTACATTAATTTATGTTTTCCTTTTCAAACAAGCCTAATAACCTATAAATCACAATAAAACTTTCAATAAAAAAGTAACCCTTTATGATCTAGAAGATTTTCTTCTTGATCCTCTATTTTTTTTTCGATCATTAGTCATTTGATCACTTTGATAGATAGAAGAGGCTTTATTAGCTTCTCCTCGATTAGAAGGGGTTGTATTTACTTTGCTTGATTTTGTTTCCGGTAATATGCTTTTAACAATATTTGGGGGTTCATATCTACTATTTATAAAAAAAGAAAATAATAATATTGGTGTGGTAAATAAACTAAAAAATCCTAATAAACCAATAATCAGAAAAACACTATTTCCTGCATCAGCTCCTTTCAAAGACAAAATTATATATATTAATGAAATGGTTAACGAAATTAAAAATAGATTTCTTCTCTTTGTGGCTTTAGGATCTATATCCCTAGGGATAAATCTAAAATAAAACTTTGATATTCTAGTTTTCCAAATCATTAAAAATGAAAAAAACCTTGTTGGAATGGAGATTAAGAAAAGTTTAGGTTCATATTTTATTGAACATATTTTAGTGAAAATTATTATTAGTGGTTTTAAGATTCTTTTAAATATCTTATTTAGCATTAAGATAAAGAGCTAATTGCCCCTCATTGTAGATCGACTGTCAATCAATACTATTTTACTCTTTAATAAAAGCACTAGGTCGCAGGTTCGAATCCTGTCGCCCCGATAGTCATTGCAACTGGTCTCAGCAATATCAAAAATCATAAAGAGTTTATCTTATGCTGGAGCCACCAATAAAATTTCATTAAAGAAAAAAATTTTTGATAATATTCAAATAAGGAGAAATAACATTTTGAAGGGGGAAATCTGAGAAAAATATCTGAACCTAAAGTATCTTTAGGAAGATCAAGGAATATGTCTGCAATTAAGTCGAAGAATACAAAGCCTGAAATCGCGGTAAGAAAACTTTTACATTCATTGGGATATAGATTCAGATTACATAGAAAAGATTTACCAGGTTCTCCTGATATTATTCTGCCAAAATATAAAACAGTAATTTTTGTACATGGATGTTTCTGGCATAGGCATGAGAATTGTAAGTATGCTCTACTCCAAAAACAAGAAAAGAATTCTGGGAAAATAAATTCAAAGCAAACGTAAAAAGAGATAAGGAAATTCAGGAAAAAATAAAAAAATACAATTAACTAACGAAAGACAAACTTTCTTTCCAAAGATTATTTGATTTTTCAGGATAAATAGAATTAATGAAATGGTAAGTATCTTTATAGTAATTTATTATTTCTGACTTTATTTCATTTGGAAGAGGCTTAAATTTTGGGCTTACATTTGAGGAAAAGCTGAAATCCATAGCTAAATTTTTCAAATTTGAAAATTGAGAGAATCTTTTACAGAAATCATCATTGAACATGTCTTCAAAAAAATCAATAAAAACTTCTTCTTTTTTAAAGACTTCAAGTAACTTGGGAATAACAATTTCGTACTTGGTTCTTAATTTATATTTTTCTGACTTATATGCATTTATAATTAAATCAAAAATTTGTTCGTCAGTATAATTTTCAACTAACAAATATGGATTTTTCTTAATCTTCCTGTTTGCTCGAGCTCCAATCATTTTACCAAAGTGCTTTCTTCTCATTTGGAATGAGAAATGGGAAAGTATTCTTTTATAGGGATCTCTTATTAAAAAAATAATTTTTTTCTCAAAATTCCTTTTATCTAAATTTTCTCTAATGAATTTTAGTTGATCAATATTTAGACCACAATAACATGGAGTAATTTCTCCCACATGCGACACAGAATTATCATTAGCTAATTTTGCAAAGTAGTCAAAATATTCTTGTGGATTTTCTTTAAATAATTTGATTAACCTTATATATTCTTGCTCTTTTGATGATAATTTTTTTCCACTTTTAAATTTTTTTGATTGCGAATAACCTTTAAAAAAACGCATCTCTTTCTTTATTCCCATTTTAAAATTAGGATGCTTTTTTATTTGTCTAAAAAGCCAAGTTGTTCCTGCCTTGTGGGCTCCTAATCCAAGGATAAAATTCTTCATATCAGTATTTCTTTAAAAGAATAATACTCAATAGAATAATACAATATTAAGAAAAAATTTATTATAATTTTAAAAATTAAATCACTCAAATTGAGTCTTTAATCAATATTAGAATTCCTATCTATTGATCTCTTCCTTAGAAAATATTCTTGGAAAAAACTCTTTATTTAGTGGATTTACGGTTAGATAAATTGGACATAATTTTAAAGATATCCGATTAAAAAGTGTTAGTTGCTCCTTATTTTAGATCGATTGTCAATCAACAAGAGTTAATAATATGTTTACGTGTTGTTGTTATGTAAGGGTTTTGGTACAGCTTTACCACTCTTTTTTTATCTATTTCTTTCAACTATTCGAAAATTCATATCTATAGCTCCTTTTCTTAATGGAATTAATTCTTGATATGGTCCTTCATAACAATCAATTGCTCTTTGTTTACTAGGGAATTGTGAAAGCACCGAGAAAGGTCCATCATATCCCTCTCTAACATCAGTCTCGAAATCAACTGATAATGTCTTTGCTCCGCAACCTTTAACAACTACATCATTTACTGTTGAAAAGTATTTACCTGCTTGTCCTTGATTTGTAACCCTTCCGGAAATCATTACATAACCAACATTCTTGTCTTTTGGAACTTTATAACCAATTGCAAGCCCTGCAATGCAAGAAATTAAACCAATTAAAATAGTTTTTTTCATTAAAGATTATGAATTTTTATAAATGGTATACGATTCTCTCTAAATTGACTTTCAATTATTAACTATTAGCGGTGCAAGTAGTAAGAGTTTCATAATTTCTTTATTTCTTATCAAAATATTCTTTAGCTGAACTTTTTGCATTCTCTGGATCTAATTTTTCATAAGTACGTCTTGGATATTTTCTTGCTCGTCTATCTGGCATACCCGAAAATATTATTAGTGCTAAAGGACCAAAGAAAAATTCCCATAAAAACCATAGAAATTCATTGCACTTTCTCTGACCTGTCACATTTGAAGTAAAGAAGGCGGTTGGAAGTCATACTACTAATAATGCAATCACCGGATACCCTAAATAATATTCCAAAAAAAGGAACTAATTACCCTTATTTCATATTGACTGTCAAACTTACTTAATTAGAGTCTGCTATATCCCAATTTTGTTTGAAATACCTTAAATGGGACCCCAGTTCCTTTCATAACTTCAAGACACTTACCTCCCACTGTTCCATAAACTTCAACGGTGAAATCATCAGCAAGTTTTGGATGCTCCTGTAAATATTCCCCTATTGCTGGATTGGCCAGGTGAGCGATAAAAGCTTCATCATTTTTATAAGCCTCAGACCACACAAAGATTAGAGGATTTTCAGGATCCTGATCAAAAGTATGATGTAACATTCCTGGCTCAACAGCCTCAACTGCTTTATCTGTTTTTTCCGCAAGTTTTAAATACTCAGTAACTTTATCTTCTTTTACTGTGATTTTTGCCAGAAGAATAAAAGGGGTATCTGCTCCAAAATTAGCCATAAATAAAAAGTAGTTTGAATTTATTTTATTTGTTTTTCATGAAAAATGAGCTAATTGTCTCTTATTTTTGATTGACAGTTGATCTAAAATTGGAGGAATAAAATTCTCTTTTTTATGTCACCTAATAAAGCCCCAAAAGTCATCAAATACTGCGTAATTACATCTTCAACTGCGATAGTTCTCATTTTTATCTCCTTAATACCTATTTCAAAAAAGGCATTTTATTGGAATCAATGCTTTAAAAAAACTTTTAATTGGATTGATAAATACGAGATGGAACTAAAAAGTTGGGATAAAGCATCAAAAGAGAGTATCGCAGTAGCAGTTTGCAATGGTGCTGTTTACGAACCTGAACTTAAAATAAAGTAATTCGATTGACTGTCAATTATTGAGAAGCTGTGAAATTATTAAAACAATATTTCACCAAGGCATAGTCTTTAATTATCTAGTTTTTAATCCCTAGGTATTATGAGAATGTTATTTGATAAGCCAATAAAAGATAATCTTTATAAAGATATTATTAATTAAAAAATAAAGATTTTTCGAATAAGTTTTAATTTTCTAAAATTTTTACTTTTTCTGCCTTTCTACACTCCAGCTATGACCAATCTAACTTTTTAAGTATGTGCGGAATTTCTTTAGAACAGCTCCATAAATCATGCTACAACTTGTAAATCTCTAAGTGCATTTTAAGATTCAGATTTCAACAATCAAGCGCTATAAAGTACTATGGGAACTACGGAAGTTATGAAAGAAGTCTTTAGATTGATTGATAAGACTTACGCTTCGAAATTTGGGGCCATAGCTCAGCTGGTAGAGCACCTGCATGGCATGCAGGGGGTCAGCGGTTCGAGTCCGCTTGGCTCCATAATTATTAAAGCTAGTTTAAACTACTAGTCTGAAAGATATTACACCATTTTTATGGTGTATTTTTTTGTCTAATTATTTATAAATAATCATTCTCTGCGACCACTCCTGCGACCAGAAATTCTCAATCTTGAATATTTTTATTTAGAACAATTTTTATAATTGAATTAATGAATTCCTCATCAGATATTTCCCATTTTTCTTTCGAATAGCATAATTTCTCAATTTCTTTAAGTGTCTCCAAGTTAAAATCTTTTACTACTGATTCATATCCATTTCTATATCCTTCATCCCATTCTTTTTTGAATAAAGAATTAACTGTTTCTCTTCCAATCTTTTTCCCATTTTTTAAAGCTTGTTGAATAATATCAATTTTTTCAGAATAATTTTTATTTAAAACTTTTGAAAATTCATCACTCTTGTTTTTAGGACTCAGCTTATTATATTGTTCACTGTCTAATTTTGGCTTTATTGTCAATTCATTAATCATTTCCTCCAAAAGTTGACTAGCCAAACTAGTTGGTTTTAAACCCTTGAATTTTGCAAATTCTATTTCTGTTTCGTTACCACATGTTGGACACTTATTAGTAGTCGCATTTTTAAGAAGAACTTCCATTTTTTCATAGGCATTTTGTGAAATCCTTATATTAAATTGTCTTTTCGCTGCCATTAGAAATCTTTCAAAAGCTTTATTTAAAAATATATCTATATTCTTTCAATAAATCATTAAGTTAATCATCCCTAATTTAAAGAATTATAAATTCAATTACCTAATATGTTTTTATATGATTTTTTTGCGAACAACTCTGCGACCAAATCATCTAGAATAGCTTTAAACACTAGTTATAGCTTAATTGAGTACCTACATGGCATGCAGGGGGTCAGGGGTTCGAATCCCCTTGGCTCCATTGAATTTTAGTAGTGATAGCAATAGATTCGGGTAATTCTCACAAATCTAATGATTAGACTGATATAGGTTGATAGTTGACGATATAGCTAAATTCCGCAATAATTCTCGCGATGGGATTATTAATGAAANTTAAGTTATGGCAACAACTCTCGATTGGGTCAAAAGTTTAAGAGCCGACATTCGCCGCGATTGCGGAAAAGGGTGGAATTTAAGGGGTAGAGAGGTCGGCGGCAAGATGGTTATGCAAATAGATAGGAATGATGAAAACGGCAGAAGTACTCTGCTAACTAATATTGGTTGGAGAAAAGACAATAAGAGAAATATTCTTAATGCGATTGTTGAGATAAAAGATCTCATGTATCACAATGGCGATTCTTTGAAAGAATCTTGTAAAAAATTCTCTAATCAATCAGAATATTATTATTCTTTAATCAAGATAATTTAAAAATTAAGACAACTAAATTTATTTTAAAAAAATTGAAATTAAATTCAGAAAAAAATATTAAATACAGAGTTGAGATAGATGGTATGAGATCCCTTGCAGTTATCTTGGCTACGGGGTTCCAATTTTTCAGAGATTTCTTCCCATACGGGTTTTTAGGTGTGGATATGTTTGCTGTGATTTCCGGATATGTAATAACAAGTTCACTTTCATCTCGTAAAGAAAATAATTTTTTTGATTTTGCTACTTCTTTCTATAAAAGAAGGATTAAAAGATTACTACCTGCACTACTTGTGTTTATTCTTATTGCAGGCCTAATAACAGTGCTGATACATCCAAACCCTCGCGATTCTTTAAATACAGCTACATATGCATTAACAGGAATGTCAAATATTTACTTAATGAACATTTCATCAGATTACTTTTCAAGTAGTGCAGAATTAAATCCCTTTACACAGACTTGGTCATTGGGGGTTGAGGAACAATTTTATTTTGTTTTCCCTTTTTTGATTTGGTTTAGTGGTTATGCAAAATTAAATCAAAAAAGATATAATAGATTTTCCAAATTTTTACTTATTTCTTTTTCTATTTCATTAACCGGGTTCGTAATACTACATTTCATAAATCCTTCTTTTGCTTATTATTTTACTCCTACAAGGATGTGGCAAATGATTTTGGGTTCATTAACTTTCTTAGCATGGGAAAATAAAAATAATGTATTTATTTTTTTTCAAAGGATACCTACTTCATTTATAGCTTTAGTTTTAATAGTTATAACAATGAGGAAATTAAATGATCCACTAATATCAACAATTTCAATTACACTCTGCACTTCTGCATTAATTTTATCACTTAAAAAAAATACTTTTATATATAGCTTATTTATAAGTAAAGTTTCTAGATATATAGCTAGAATTTCTTATTCCTTATATCTATGGAGATGGGCTATTTCCTCTTTTTTATTATGGACTTTGGGTTTAAATTTATTTACCAAGTTTTCAGGTGTTCTTATATTAATAGTCGTTGCTGATTTATCATACAGACTGTTTGAAGACTCAAAAAAATCTCTCCCAAATTTAATCTATAAAGCAGGAATTTTTTATTCGTTAATTCTTTTTGAAGTTCCTGCTATGACATCAATTTTAGCTTTAAGGGAAAATAGTTCTAAATTTTTAAGATTCAATTATAAATACGAAAATCTCTTAACAGGCTCAAGAAACCATACTGATACCGCAGATAATAAAACTTATAATCAATTTAATTGTCATATCAACAAACCTAACAAGAAAAATATCAACTTAGAAAAATACCTTGAAAAATGTTCTTTAAAATCTGATTTCAAAAAAGCAAAAACTATATATTTTGTAGGAAGTTCATTTACAGACCATCTGCGCGAAACACATTTTCTCCTTTACAAAAATGAAAAAGTTAATATATCTGGTATCACTACCAATCACTGTTCATTTTTTACTAGAAAAGATTTTAAATTTGAAGGTTCATTAATCAAGTGTGGAGGTAAAAACCCTCTTCAAAAAAAGATTTATGAAAGCTATATAAATAAAACTAAAAAAGGAGATATTTTTATTATTTCCTCGCGTTTTTTCAAGAGAGATAATAATAAAAGTTGGATTGAAGAAAATGATGAATTAGAATTACTTTTAGAATTTAATGAAAAAGTAAACAAATTAGGAGCTTCTTTAGTATTGATAGGCCCATCACCTGTCTATAAAAATATTCCATTATTTTGCATAAGAAAAAAAATATTTTCTTCCAAATCTAAAAATATTGAATACTTTAAAGATTGTTCATACAACAAAATTAAATTTTATGAAGAAAATAAAAAAATCTATAGCTTAATAAATGAACTTCCAAAAAAAATATATTTTTTTGATCCTATACCTTCGATTTGTTTAGAAAAAAATTGTGAGCAATTTGATAAGGAACTTAAGCCTCTTTATCATGACCAGACTCACTTTACTGATTATGCGAATAAAAAATATTTATATCCTGCTTTAAATAAATTTTTAAAAAATAAAAAATTACTTTAAAAAATAACTTCAAATTTATTTTTTCAATAAAAGACTTGTCAAAACTACAACTATAAAAAAAAATACCTTAATTAATAGAAGTGGTTTTAAAAGAAATGAATGAAAGGGTGATAATAGATATAGGAAAATTACTGATATTACAATCACTCCTAAAAAAATAAAAATAAAATTCTCTGAAAGTGTGTTTAATTTAAATTTTCCTTTAAGAAAATAATTTAAAGACTTAAATAATTTTTCTCTTAGATTCATTTTTGGGTCTATAAGGATAATTTTAAATTTATGTTTATATTAACTTTAATAAGTTCAACAAATATATTTCATTCTAATATCATTTATGAAATTTAAGCAGCGATATTTAGACAAAGCTGACTCTCAAGTTAATCGATTATTTTTAAGCAACAAAAGTTTCTATATTTTTATTCGGTAAGTTTTTTAATATTTTTTTTAAGTGATTTAAAGATCTTGATTATAGTTTTCAAGAAAATACTTAAGATCCTCTGGAGTGCCTATTCCCCACATACCTTCTTTTTCTATTTCGTTAATTATTATTTTCTTATTATCTTGTATTGCTTCATTAAAAACTGGGCAAACATAAAATTCATTATTTGTTCTTATATTTTTTTTAATCATCTGTTCTGCATACTTTACATAATCGGAACCTTTCTTCCACCAATAAATACCTACAGTTGCATTATTAGAAATAGTTTTTTTTTCTGCAACTTCTATTGCATATCCTTCATCATTTAATTTCACATAGCTCCATTTAGGATGAGAAGCTTTGAACGTTAGGATACCCCCGTCTGATTCACTATTAGAGAAATTATAAAGTGTTTTGCTAGAATCCCATTGAACAAACTGATCAGAATTGGCCATTAGCAAAGGCTTGTTATTATCAATAAATTCTTTTGCAAGTAATGTTGTACATGCTGCACCTTCAGTAATCCCATCTACTTGAACAATATTGCAATCTGGCGAGATTAAATTTAAAAGATATTTTAAATTATATTTTTCATAATGCTCTCTTTGAACAATAAATGTATATTTAGCTTTGATATTTAAATTATCAACTACCACTTGTATCATAGGCTTGCCCTTAACATCAATTAAAGGCTTTGGAAAAGTATAACCTTGAGTTTCAAATCTACTACCTCTGCCCGCCATTGGAATTAGGATATTCAAATTTTCGCAATCCCAGGATATTTTGGGTTCTTTTTTATCAAGAATTTTTTTTATACTATCAATTTTAGATTGATTAAGGTCCTTCCTATTTTCAACAGCTATCAAATGACACTTACTATCTAGTGCACCTTGTCGACCAACTATACTGTCTTCAATTATGACAGTATTTTCTGGAATAGCTCCTAAAGCTATCATACATTTCCAATACATTTCTGGATATGGCTTATTGCGAACTATATCTTCATTAGAAACAAATATATCAATAAATTCTAAAATCCCCAACCTAAGTAAAACAATTTTTACTGTATTTCTTATGCTATTGGATGCCACTGCAATCTTATATCCTGCATCTATCAATTGTTGGAAAAAATTCATTAACTCATAATCTTTAGAAATCGATTCTTTAAAAATATTGGTAGTATGTTTTTGTTTTTCTTCCCATATTTGATTAAAATTTCTTGTAGACAATCCCTTCTTTTCAGAAAGAAGCTTCAATTTTTCACTTGTAGGTAAACCATCATATTCATTTAAATGCTCTTCTCTACTTAATGCATATTTTTTTCCTAAAGCAAGATTAAGAGCCTTAAAATGAAAATCTTTACTATCAATTAACACTCCATCAAGATCAAATATTACAAGTTTTATCACTGAGTTTTCCTCTGAAATTAATGTTGACTAGAAATTTATTAAAAAAACATATATCTATATATTAAAATTTATAATACTATATATTGATAAAAAAATATATACAAAAAGATTAAACTATAAAAAAATTAATTCATGAAAATTATTGCTCATAGAGCCAATATAAATGGTTCAAGTAGTAAAAATGAAAACAAGAAATCTAGTATAAAAAATTGCATAGATTTCGGTTATGATGTTGAAATTGATATTAGATTAATTGGTAATAAATTATACTTAGGACATGATAAACCTGAATCAATAATTTCAAAAGAAGAACTAATAGAAATTAAAAATAAACTTTGGATTCATTGTAAAAATTTAGAAGCACTTTCTTTTTTTAGTCAAACTAATGAAGGGTTTAATTATTTTTGGCATGGCGAAGATGCTTACACTCTTACGAGTAAGGGATATATTTGGGCATATCCTGGACAAGATCTCTCTCCAGAATGTATATGTGTAATGCCAGAAATTAATTGTTCTAAAGAAAAAATTAGAGATTTAAAAAATAAATCTATTTCAGGAATTTGCACTGATTATCCAAATTTAATTGTCTAAATTAACAAATATAAATAATCTACAAATTTACTTAAAATCTAATTCAAATTTTAAATTATTTAATAAACCAAAAAATTATTCGATTTAAAGTTTTAAAATTAAATATCCTAATCTTTTCATTTTTGAATCCAAAATATAAAGCTTTTAATAAATTTTCTAAAAAAAATTTATTAAAATCTTTATATTAAAATAAATTCACAGGACCTTATAACTTATTATTAAAAAATTTTTAAACCATAAAGTGATAAGTTATTAAAAATTAAAAAATCTTATGAGTATAGTTAGAAGACTTTTTAAGATTAATCAGCAAAATATAGATTCTGATTTCTTAGATTGTTATAAAAAATTTAAAAAAAATAAAATAATTTTTATTGATTTAGGATGTAGGGGAGAAAATCCTAACTTATGGCCTACAAAAGGTTTAGATATTCATTATGTAGGTATAGATGCATCGAAAGATGTAATAGATAATCTTGTCAGTAAGTATAAATATTATAGTGGAAATGTAAGGGCAGAATTTTTTCAAGCTGTAGTAAGTAATAATACAGAAAAACAAATATTTGCTACTTCGCCAGAGGGTATGACTGATGGACTAGTAATTAATAATCCTGAAGATAATATAAATTCAAAAGATATTACTCTTAAAAAAGTTAATCCTGTCTTATTAAGAAACATTCTTAATGATACTGCAGTTAATCTTAATTCAAGAGATGCAATTAAGATACTTAAAATTGATATAGAAGGTAACTCTTCTCTTATTGTTGAAGATTTTAATCTAATGAAGAAATTTGATATTATTCTTGCTGAAATTTTACCTCAGCTTAAAAGGCAATTTTCAACAATGAGTTCATTAGAAGAAAATGATTTTAAATTAAAAGATATTAAACGGGCATATAAATGGACAAGAAATTCACAAAAAGAACTCATCATACTTGATACTGAATGGATAAATAATAGATCATCAAATTTGGGAGATAAAAATTATAAAAAACCTCGCCTTTTATCAAGAGTATTGACTTTAGTCTTATATCTAATTATTAGTTTATTGTTTAGACTTACTAAAGACAAGGCATATAGCTCAATAAGTGATTCTGAACTTGGATGGTAATTATTTTTAGCAATAATATTCAATATTAATTTTTCAAAGATTTTAAAATCTAGTTTTATTAAGATATAGAAGATATATTTATTTAACTAATAAATTCAGTTAATAAAAATCTTTTTAAAAAGAAAAAATTTATATTTAATATTCTATTTATATCTTATTAATAATTAATACTTCTGGGTTTGTTATAGAATACTGAAAAAATTCATTATGAGAAAAATTGATCTTGATGAAGAAAGGTTATTTGAAAACAAAAAACAACTTGATAAAAATACAAGAAAAAGTCAATCAAAATTTTATTGGGCAGTAGAAATTCCTAGTAAGAAACATGATTCTATGACATATGAAAAGATAACAGATAAAAAGGTATTAGAAATAGGCTGTTCTAATGGCTTAGCTGCAAAAAAATATTCAAAATATTTTCGTACTTATCTAGGCATTGATATCTCCGACAAAGCAATAAATAAAGCAAAATCATTAAAACTTAAAAATACTAGATTTATATGCTCTGATGCCCACTTATTGCCAATCGAGAATAATTATTTTGATTGTGTGATTGTTAATAGCTTACTTCATCATCTTGATCTCAAAAAATCATTAAAAGAAATTAATAGAGTTTTAAAAAAAGATGGATACCTTATATTTAGAGAGCCTTTGGGAACAAATCCTTTTTTTCAAATCTATAGAAAATTAACACCTTCTGCAAGAACACCTTATGAAAAACCATTAAATTTTAATGATATTAAGATAATGAAATCTTACTTTAAACTAGTAAATATTCAGTACTTTGGATTTTTAAATATTTTCTCAGCATTCTTAAGATTTAAATTTATAAGAACAATTCTTACTTTCATTGATTTTTATTTATCTAAAACCTATTTAAAGTTTTTCTTTTGGCAATTTAGTGGATTTGTACAAAAAAAATAATATTTTTTTTTCTAAATTTTTAAATAAACTTTTAAAGTTTGATATCACAAAAATTATTAGCTTCTAAGCCAAAGTCGATAGCTGATTAGATAATAAATCACAATTCTGAAAATAAAATAAATTCAAAAGAGTTTAATTTTAGTCTTATATCTGATTATTAGTTTATTTTTAGACTTAGTAAAGATGTGGAATATAGCTTAATAGGTTATTCTAAACTTGGTTGGTGATTATTTTTAACTTAAATTTTCATTATCAATATTTTAAGTTAATAAATTTATATTATTCTAAAAAAAATGACCTCAAAAATTGTTTAATAAAAAAATCAAATGTCAAATCACAGACCGTTTTTTTCTATAATTACAAGTTTTTTTAACGCTGAAAAATATTTTGATAAATATCTTTTAAAATTACAGGATCAAACTTTTTTGAACTGGGAATGTATTTTAATAGATGATTACTCTAAAGATGATGGTTATAAGAAAGTTTCAAAATTTATAAAATATGATAAGAGGATTAAAGCATATAAAAATATTCTTAAAAAGGAAATTCATGGACCTTATCAAGGAAGAAATTATGGATTAAATTTGGCTATCGGAGAATATATTTGCTTTTTAGATATTGATGATTATTGGGATAAATATATGCTTGAGATAAAATATAATTTTTTAATGGAAAATAAAAAAACAGATATTATTTTTACAAATTATTTTAGGTGTCACAAAAAATTCAAAGAGGTAATACAACCAATTACAATAATCCCCTTTAAATATCAATTGAGAATTCATAATCCAATAGGAATGCTTACTTCAACTATTAGAAGAGATATTTTAGTTAATCAAAAATTTAAATCTATAAATCATGAAGACTATGTTTTCTGGGCAGAAATAATTAGAGATAATCCTAGTTTAAAAATAAAGCATTTAAATCAAGCACTTGCATATTACTATATCTCTAAAGATACTTTAAGTTCTAAAAAATTATTAGCACTAATTTGGCACTATAAGTGTTATTTGGAATTGGGTTATAATAAATTATTTGCATTAATTTGCTTTGTTCCTCTTTTGACCTTGAAAAGTATAGTTTTTCTTAAGAGAGTTTTTCATTAAAACAAATAATATTTTAAAAATTTTATATATTATTTAAATATTTAAGTATCGAATAACTCTTTAAAAGGCAAATAAATCCAGAATGATAATAATTTGCCTTAATTCTATAAGGACAAACTCTAATAAGAATTTGGGCCAATGAAAAAAGTCCATCCTTTATGATATTGCCATCAATATATTGTTCAAAAAAAGATAATAGATTTTTTAATTTTTTAATTCTTTCATCTACATTTAAGATCTCCTCTTCAACTGAAAAATTTTTAATATAAATTTCAATATCAGATTTATTTAAATAAGCCCATGATTCATATTTCGAAATTAAACTTTGAAATAATTTTCCAAGGTCAAAGATTGGACTAGTCGTTTGTTCCATTGATCCATTAAACCTTATATCCATTGTTGAGCCTAAAGGATCAATTAAATAAATAAATTGATTTTCTATAAAAATATTTTCATATGTAAGATCTCCATGAATTAAGCACTCATTATGGTTTTGCCAATAATAATTATTATTATAAATTTTATCTAATTCAATAATTATTTTTGTAATTAATTGACTTGGACTAAATTCAGAACATTTAAAATTGTTGTTCAATTCAATTTCTGACTTATAAATGGTAGGTTTTAACTTATCATCAATTATTTTTTTAAAAAGATAATTTAAGTTTTTTTTTGAATTATTCATATTCTTTGACTCATATAATAAGCCTAAAATTTTAGAAATTTTATTGAATATAAAGTCACTTTCCTTAAAATCATTTAATGATAGATTTCTACCTTCTACAAAACTCATGTCATAGTAAGATATACCTTTTGATTCAAATTTCCAATCCAAAATTTCAGGAATATAACCTTTAATATAATTTTTCATTATCTTTAGATATGAGAACTGTTTGTAAAGAGTTTGTATAGTTTTCTCATCGCAAGAATCTGACCATTTTCTTACAATAGTTTTTTTTTCTGTTTGATCTTTAAGGATCATAGTAGAAGCCCCTGAACCTTTGGAACAATCTTTACTGAAATCATATTTCTGAAAAATAGAGTTATTAATTATTGATTTATCTCTTATTGAGTTAATTCCAACTGCTGTACTAATTGCTAAGTTAGATGGCTTTAGATCATTTATAAGATATCTAGTTCCTGAAGTCGCACCCAAAATTAATTTATGAAACTTTAGACCAATTTTTTTTAAATTATTATTAGTTTTTTCGTAATTAGATTCTGGCCGACTTGAAAAAAGTACAATATAAGATCCATTATTATATAAAGCATTGATAAGATCTTTATTTTTTTTTATAGGTTTTGGGTATTTTTCAAAATCTCCTGATTCAGAAAAACTTCCTTTATCATGATGAAAAATTACTCCGTCTATATCAAATATATAGGTTGAAGGTTCTCTATTTCCCTCAAAACTAATTAAAGAATTTTCAGCTTTTTCTAATTGAATAGGAGTTCCTAATCCTATACCCCAATTTGAATTAATTGTTGTAACTTTCTCGAATTTGCTTAGTAAAGATAATATTAAGCTATGATGAGATTCTCTTGAACTAAAACTGGATTTATTAAATTCGTTAATACCCCTTTTTAAGGAACCTAAATTGTGATAAACATAACATCCTATAAGAAACTCAGCAGCATTTTGAGATGACTTCTCTTTAGATAGGATATCCTTCTCTCCAGAAATAAATTGTTTATTTTCATGTTTAATTACATATCCCCATTTTTCTGGATCAGAGACTGACTTAAGAGTACAGAATGCATTATGTTTGATTTCTTTATCATTCTTTAAAAAATTTATTAAAGAATCTGACCTGAATGTATGATCACTATCAGAAACTATTATGGTTGATCTATTTATTGATCTAAATTTGCTAATTTTCTGACAAGCTTTATAGGCTGTATGAGCAGGACCTCGAGATAATTTCTCAATTTTTATTATATTGATTTTCTTATTTATATTTATGACTACTTCTCTAAATTGCTCTTCATTTTGATCCTCTCTGATAACAATATAAATATCTGAAAATTTTAATATTCCTGCTGTTATAAGAGGATAAAAAGGTTTTATAGACCATTCTAAAAGAGTTTTACCTTTTAATTTCACTAAAGGCTTATCAAGATATTTTCCATATTTTTTAAGCGAATATTCTTTAAGCCTTCTGCCTAAACCGGCTGCAGTTACAACAACTATTAATTCCTTCATGATAATCTTTAAAATTAAGTAATAAATAAATCAGAAAAATAATGTTTCAAGTAATTTATTTTTTTGATCTATAGAAGTGATTGAAATAAATAATATTTTTATTCAGGATGCCAGATATAGTATAATGAATAACAATAATAAATTACATTCTAGTTATATTGTGATCATATATACATTTTATTAGAAATTTTAAGTTGATGAAATATTTTTATGATGGCGCTGATCCTAAAGAATTAAATGATATTTTATCAAAAGGCATAATTTCAGGAATAACTACAAATGTAAATTTCGTTGTTGATTATGCTTCTAAAAAATCAATAGGCTCATATTTTGATGCAATACTTCCTCTTTATGAAGTTGCATCTGCTACAAATAAATGCCTTCCCTTTTCTATTCAAGCAGTAGGAAGAAATAGTGATGATTTAATATCATCTGCAATGAAAATTCAATCAAAATTCAATAATGGAATAAAACTTTATATCAAAATTCCAGTTAATTATAATAATCTCTACGCAATAAATTATCTAGCTAATAAAGAAAACATAAACGTTAATGCAACATGCATTACCTCATTTTTACAAGCATCTACGGCATGTAGTTGCGGTGCTTCAATTTTATCTTTTTTCTGGGGTAAAATGACAGATGAAGGAATTGATCCAAAAGACCATGTTACATCCCTCAAAAATTATATTAAATCTAACAACTATAATTCTGAAATATTATGCGGATCAATAAGGCAAACTCGAGTTATACATGAAGCTTTTATGGCAGGATCAGATATATTAACTTTGCCTTATAATTTTTTCCCTAAAATATCTCAAAGAACAAAGTCTGATGAAGCAACTAATATTTTTAATGAATCATGGGAGTCATCTAAATTATCTTTGCAATAGATTATTTAAAGTTTTAATAAAGATAGATAAATAGTTTTTAATCCATAACCAATTAATTTACTAGAATTAGGAAAATTGGCAAGCATACATTATTAATAAATATATTTAAAAAAGAATATCAATGATACTACTTTTAAGTTTTTGTAAATATGGAAAGTACTTATAAATATCTGGCAAAATTAGAAATTTTGATAAAGTTATAAATTTTTCTAAAAATGAAATTTTTTTATCTTTAATTTGACCTAATAATATTTTTCTATTTGGTCTTTTTGATGAAATGCCTTCAAGATAAAAATTACAAACTGGTGAATTTATATATTTTAACTTATTAGCTTTACTTAATACATCCCTTTTCCAAAATTTGTCTGCAGATATTTCACTCTCCTCGCAAAAAAATGTATTCTTAGCAATATCAGCTGATACCAACATAGCTTGATGATTTGGTTCAAAAAACTTTAACCACAAATCAATATTTTTCATTTTAGGACCTGGGAAAGCCCAAGACAAACCAATTTTTGAAATTATTTTTGCTTGCCCAAAGGTAATTGCTTTTTTATATNTATGAGAAAAATCATTTAATTTTTTNAAAGAATTATTATCAAAAAAACTATCCCCACCATTTAAAAAAATTATGGATTTTCCTTTAGATATAGATAAACCGTAATTCATTGTAGGATAAATGCCTTTAATACTTCTAGAATTCATTTCTATATGTTTTAAAAATAAGTAATTTTTACATGGATAATTTTTATTAGAAAAATTCTGCAAAATATCATTATTATTATCGAAGTTATCTTTATCGGAGCCATCAAGTATCAGTAATTCTAGATTTTTCTTTATTTTTTGATTAATAATTGATATTAAAGTCCTATATAATCCTAAATTATCATTTCTAGTAAGTGTAATTATTGTGATGCAAAAATCATTTTTCATAATTTCATTTGATTTTAGAAAAAGAGGATTTATTTATCTTATATTGAAAAATTATCGAATATATTAATAGAGGGAAAAAAACTGAAGGAGTTGAAGGTAAAAGAGGAATAATTAATAAAATAGATTGTATTGAAAAAAGAAATATAATTTGATAATTTATTTTTTTAAATCCTTCTTTGAAGAATTTAATATAGTCATAAAATATAATTAATGAGAAAAAAAGGAAGCCTATTATTCCCAAGTCAAAAATATTAAAGTATAACCATCCTTGTGGTTTTAGCACTATAGGATTTGTTTTATATAGTTGAAAAAGGGAATATGGATCTGGAATTAAATAAGGTGAATTATTATTGAAAAAATTTATGAATCGCAATAAAAATGGTCTAAAATGTTGTACCCAATCACCTGGGATAGAAAAAGGATTTATAAGTCCATAAATCACACTAATAATTGCGAAATAAATTCTAAATCCAGATATCCTTGAAAAGTTATTAAAAAATTCCTCCATACTAGATGCATTAATGACTGTAGATAATCTTTCAAATACATTATTGGAAGAAAAATATATTGTTAATAAAGATATATTTATTAAAAATAATAATTTCATCAAACTAGAAAATGAATTTTTAATGCCAAAATATGAAAGATTAATTTTTTTTTGTACTATTAAATCCTTTAAAAAATAAAAAAATATTATTGATCCGTATAGTAGAGAAATCAAAAAAATCTGAAAGTATATAGTTAAAGGCTTTGACAAATAAATAATAAGTAAATTCATAAAAAGTATTATTAATCCAAGTTTTTTGCTTTCGGGTAATAACTTTTCAGTTAAATTATTTTTTTGAAATAATAAATAACTCAAATATAACAGCAGTAATAAAACAGAAGATGCTTGCGAAGGCTCAGTAAAAAAGAAAGGAAATCTTCCAAAGTTTGTTCTAACATACAAAAAAAAGAATAATATAGAAGGTGCCAAGATATTTAATAAAGCAGATATTAAAAACATAAATCCAACAAAAATAAGAATTAATTTAAATTCTTTTTTAAAATTTAAGTCGTTCAAATATGAAAATCTTGAGCCTATTATCCTACCTAATGAAATAGAGGAAATTGGCGGAACCAAATACAAATATATGGACATAAGAGAACTAATTACTGAATAATCCGCAAATTGATTTTGAAAAAAAGAACAATATAAAGGATATATCAAACCTAAAATGCCATAAACTATAAAAATAAATATTTCTCTTTCTTTAAAAAAAGAAAATCCCAATAAAAAAATAAATATGGGGGAAAAACTATTTTCACCTATACTTAAAAATCTTGTATTAGGACATAAATATACAAAAATAAAAAATAAAATTAATTGAATAGGAATTTTATCAGTATTGGAATTATTAATTAATGATTTCATTATTAACTTATTTCACATCTTTTTCCCAAAAGATTTGATTATATTCTTTGGTAATCCTTGATTTATTATTTTACCATTTTCCAACTGAATAATTCTATCGCAATACAAAAGGGTATTTTCTCTATGGGCAATCATAATAATTGTAGGATTATGATCCAATTTAATAAGCGCATCAATTATTTTCTTTTCAGTCTTAGAATCTAATGCACTAGTTGCTTCATCTAATATAAGTAATGGAGACTTTTTATATAATGCTCTAGCGATACCAATTCTTTGAATCTGACCGCCGCTAAGTTTTATTCCTTTTTCACCTACAAATTTATTAAAACCTCCTAAATTTTCTTCAATAAATTCCTTAATATTTGCTATTTCAGCTGCTTTTCTTACTCTAGCTTTGTTTAATTTATTTTTTTCAATACCAAAAGCTATATTTTCATATATTGTTGAATCTTTAAGGAAAATTTTTTGTGGAATATGTGAAATATTTTTTCTCCACAATAGTAAGTTTTCCTCGTAATTATTATCATATATATTTTTTCCATCAATATTTAAAATGCCATTATTTGGTTTAATCAATCCCATAATTATGTCAACAAGAGTACTTTTGCCGCTTCCAGTTTTTCCAACTATTCCAATAATTTCTCCTTTTTTAATTTTCATATTAAGCCCTTCTAATATTAATTTACTTTTCTTATAGGAATAGGATATATCTTTTAATTCAATATATTTTTCAAAAAGTAAAGGATCTTTTTTAATTTCTTTTTCTGAAATGTAGCTTTCTTGATTTAATAAATTAAAAACTAAATTTGCAGCAGCCGAATTACCTTTTATTCCTACCCACGAGCTATAAATCTGCTGAAAAGCAGGAAGCAACTTTTGAGCTCCAAAAGCTAAAGGTCCCAAAATAGTAATTATTTCAATCTTGTTTGATGAACCTGAAAACATGACTACGCTTATCAGAGAAATAAATAGAATTGCTATTGTCTCTAGAATGGATTTTGGAAATTGCTGGAAATACAAGTTTTCAGCTTCTTTCTTTCTTCTTGGTCGATCATTTTCAGAATAAATATTGATAAATGTTTTTTGACTATTATCAATAATAATATCTCTTATCCCTCCTAATCCCTCTTGAATATTTTTAACTTGCGTATTCATAGAATCGGTTATGTATTTACTATTTCTTATGATTATTTTTTTCGTTTTTTTGACTACTAAGAAATAAGGCAACCCAATTATTAATAAAGCAAAAAATGCAATTCTCCAGTTGGCAATATATATTCCTCCTATTATTCCCAATGAAAGAAAAATGTTAGCTATTAATTGGAGGGAAAAAAATAAGAAATATTGAGTTAAATCTATCTGTGTTGATAAAGCAGAAATTACTTTACTGCTATTCCTGTTAATGTGAACTTGATATGGTTGATACAAACTTAATTTATAAGCCTTAATACTTAAATCACTTACTACAGATGCAATGATATTGTTAATAAACCAAATATTAGATAGTCTTATCGATGCAGCGATAATAGAAGTTAAACCAAAAATTATTGTAAAAGCTAATAATAATTCCGAATTACTATCAATTCTTAAAAAATATGCAAAATTTTTTATAAAAGAAAATTTCCAAATCTTTTCAGGATTAGATAAGATCGTTAAAAAAGGTATTAAAGAAGCTAAAGAAATTAATTCTGCTATTGAACTTAGTATCATTAACATTAACAGAAGAATTATTTGAAATTTTCTTTTGCTTCTTAGGTTAATCCATAATGATTTAAATAAATCAAGGGTATTTATTGAATTTTGGTTTTGATTTATCATAAAATTTTGATTAATTTATAAAAAAAATTTCAATTACTTTCATTATTAATATATTTAGTTTAATTATAAATCTATTCGAGAAGATCTTCTTTAAAATTTGGCTTTTTAAAAACTCTATAATTGCCTTCTAAAAGTTTATTAATTAAATGATCACTTATCAATTTAACGTCTTTATAGTGTATCCCATAATTTTCAAGATTTTTTGCTTGGTAATAATTCGATGTTACTAAAATAGGGACCTTAGCTAAATTAAATTCGACAATTTTTGTTAAGAATCCAGTAGTGGGAGATTGATTAATTATTAGACATTTGCAGTTTTTCATTAATTCTTCTAGGACTTCTTTAGAAACAGTCCCAAGAATCTCGATTTTAGTTTGTTTAATATCTTTTAAATCTTCTGTTCCAAAACCAGCAACTTTTATAGGACATTTTAAATTACTTTTTTGGTTTAACAACTTAATTAATTTTAAAATGCCTAATTTAGTTGGATTATTACCTATTGAACCTAAGATTAAAATTTGACCATTTTTAATAATTTTTTTTAAATTTTTTTCTCTGTACTTTCCAATTTTAACAAGTGTCTCATAAAGTTTTTTGTCAGGAAAATATGGGAAAAATTTTGAATCGATATAAAGGCAAGAAAGTATTGAACTATCATATTCGGATATCGTAATTACTTTTTCTGCATATTTATACACTTCTATTTCATTTTTAAATTTATAAAAACTTGAGCGGAAATAATTGTTATCTTTTGGATCTGGAACTAAATATTCAATATTTGTAGGTACAATAATAAAGCTTATTTTTCTTTGAATGAGATATTGACAAAAAATAATAGGTAAATTTCCTGCTCCTTCAATTAATATTTTTCTATTTTTATTTCTATTTATAATTTCTATAAAAAATATTGATTTTAATATTATAAGTAAAAAGCCTCTTAGGCTTAAACCTTTAAAAAGATATAAACGTATCGCAAATAAAAGAGATGGTAACAAATTTGAAAAATCTTTTTTTAAAAAAAGAAAGCCTTTTTTGAAATTAAAATATGGGTTAAAGAATAAGAAATCATATGCAGAAAAAGTTTCTATTAACTGAGAACATCTTTTGAAACCTCCATTTTTATTTCTGCTTTTATAAAAAGGAGAAATAAATAAATACTTTCTCTTTCTTATTTCTTTTTCTTCCATATCAAGAATTTACATGAAATCATGACTGAAAAGAAGCGTTTTCATATTTTATTACCACTCTTGCAGTTTTGAATAATATTAATAAATCAAGAAAGATAGAGAAATTCCTCAAGTAATAAAAATCAAAACTTAATTTATTATAAGTGTCATGAATTGAAGCACCATATGGATAATTAACTTGAGCCCATCCTGTTATTCCAGGTAAAATATTATATCTACTTTTGTAACCAATTATTTTTTTTTCAAGTTCATTATCTATTTCTGGCCTTTCAGGTCTAGGTCCTATTAAACTCATTTCCCCTTTAATTACTGAAAAAAGTTGAGGTATTTCATCTATTCTAGTTTTTCTGAGAAAATGACCAATTTTTGTTATCCTTTTATCATTAGTTGTACTCCATTGAGGTCCATTTTTTTCTGAATTAATTTTCATAGTTCTCAGTTTGTAAATTCGAATATTTTTTCCATAAAAACCTTGTCTAATTTGAGAGTAAAAAATTGTTCCTTTATCTTCTCTATATATTAAGTAAGAGGCTATAAGAATTATTGGTGAAGATAAGAATATAAAAAATAAACTAATAAAAAACTCACAAATCCTTTTAAATCTATATTCAAAGACATTATATTTTGGATAAAGAATTTTTTTCCTATGTAATTCATCATTTAGGACTTTGGGTGGAATCCTATGCAAAAAAATCTCACACCATTCTAAATTGCCCAAAATTAAGATCCCTTTATTTTTAAAAGCTAAAATTAATTCTTCATCATTTCTACTCAGTTCTTTATTTTTTTCAATAATTATCCCACTAACTTTGTTTAATTCTGAAAAATCAATATTTTTTATTTCCGAAATAAACATTAAGTTTTTTTGTAAAAAATTTTTACTTTCAATATTGTCTTTTTCTAAACATTTGATGAGATAGTTTCCCTTTAATATTAACCACTTTTTATTTTTTTTATTTTTTAAAAAAATTAAGTTATATCCTAAATTTATTACTATACTTATAATCCCATAAAAAAAGTAAAAATATAATAAGTCATTAAAAGATACTCTATAGTTTGTATCAGAAAAAAAAACTCTCTCTAAAATAAAGCAAAAATTAATTAAAAAAAGTGAAACAACAACTGTTTTAAAAATATTTTTTATTATTGTTTCTCTATTTATTTGTTTAAAATCATGAAATCTTCCGATAATATAACTTAAAATAATCCATATAGAAAAAATTAATATTAAAAAATCAATCCTATAAAAAAAAACTGAATTATATATTGCTAACAAGAATAGAAATATTCCCAAATCTAATAAAAATGAATTAATTAGTTTCCTTTTTAAGTTATATATTTTAAAAAACATTATATATGATCAAGTTTTTTTAAAATAACATCCCTTATAAATATAAACCTGTATAGGATGTAACTTCTATAAATTTTCATGATTTATGCATAAAAATATTTTGGGCATTGGATTAAAATTTAAAGTTCTTTTAAAATTAATATTATCTAATATTTAGTTAATTTTATCATTTACAAATATCCACAAAAATTTTTTTGAATCAAAGGTTTTTAAATAACTAATAATCAATCTTAATTGTGTAAATTTTATTTTACCTGGTTCAGCTAATATAATTATTTTTTCTAAATTTTCAATTTCAACTAATGAATTCATATCAATAATTCTAAATTTATATTTAGTTATCAGATATTCTGGCAGTTCAGAATTCTTATTTTTGAATAGATCATCATTTAGAACTATTAAACCAATTATCTTATTTTTGCTATTAATATTAATAAAAATATTTTTAAAAATTAATTCGTTTAAATTTGGAAATTCCTTAATAAATATATCTTTTAAATTAAAAGGTATGATTTTAGAAAAATCTTCTAGTTCATAAATAATTTCCTCTTTATTTTCTTTATAAATAGATAAAGCTCCTGCTATGATAAGGGAAAATAGAAATGTAATCATAGTAATTTGAATTCTTTTTGGAGCTATTATTTGATCTTCTATAGTTGGTTCTGTTATTAACTGCCAAGGATTTAACTGTTTTACTTGTTCTAATTTCAGAATTCCAAGACTCTCTTCAATATTCGTTAGGAATTCTTCATCTCTTCTTGCTAATCGATTTAATTCCCTAAATTCCAGAAGTATTTGATTAGGTCTTTTAAGTGATTCTTGTAAATTATTAATTTTAATTTTTAGAGTTTCTAAAGTCTTAGAATTAGGTTTTAATCTTGCAGATAATTCTAAAAGTTTAGCTTCATTATCCTCTAGTAATTTAAATTGAGATGAATATCTTAGGCCAAGTTTAGAATCAGTTTTATCAAGATTATTATTAAATTTTTTATCTTTTTTCTGCATAGTACTTTCAAACTCCACAATTCCGTCTAAATCGCCAACTAAACCATTTTTAATAGAAAATTCATTTAATGCTTTTAATGATTTTAATGACTTTTCTTTATATTCTGCCCGCTGATACTCTAAATACTCAATACCATTTTTAATGTTCTTTTCTCTATCTTCCATAGAATAGTTCTGATAACTTTTAGAGATAAGATTTAAAGTAGAAATAATTATATCTTTATCCTCATCATCAAATTTTATAGAAAGTATATTTGTACCATCTTCAAATTCAATTTTCAAATATCTATTTAACCATTTATTGTAACTTACTTCTCTAAAACCTTTTATTTTATTATGCTCATTTTGGAAGTATTCATATACTGGTTTAAGTACTAGAGGACTTTTAAGTATTGCTTCTTGCGTTTTATTATCACTATTAACATCTCCAACATAATTATTTAGTTTTTTTAACATTTGACTTCTTTCTATGAGGGCACTCACCTCCAAGGTTTGTTTTTCAACAATGATTTGGAAATAACCTCTATATACTGGTTGTTTAAATATGGAATATACCACCCCAAAAGAAGTTATTAAAAAAGAAGTTATGACAAAAAGATTTTTTCTTCTAATGAAAATATTTATATATTTTCTAAGATCTATGTCTTGATCATTATTTTTATTATCTATATTTTTTTCTTGATTAAATTTTTCCATGAAAGTTTAATTTGAAAGAATACTATATATAAAAAAACTAGTTGAAAAAGGATTTGTAATTTGGCCTATAATTTTAGTAGTTTTGCCTATCATATTTGTCTGAACATTAATTATATCTCCTTCTATTAATCTAGGATTAGCTTTAGATTCAACAGGTGCCTTAGGATCATAATCTATTAATCTTCTAATTTTTGAACCGTTATTATTTAATCTTATGAATTCTATTTTACCTGTAAATAGTTTCATGCCTCCTGATGCGGCTAAGGCTTGGTTAAGAGTTGATCCTTGAGCTAACTTTGTCACACCTTTTTTAAGATTATCTATATTCCCTATAACAAAGACTTCAATTATTTCAGGGCTTAAATTAGATTTATTAAAGCTAATAATTTGATCTTTTATTTCTTTATTTGTTTTTGAAACGATAATAGTATCACCATCTTGTATTCTTATATTTTTGCTTAAATCTCCCTTTCTAAGAAGATCAAGAAAATTTATTTCTTTTTTAATTTTTCCTCCTCCTCCTGAAATACTATTTTCCCTGATAACAACAATCTTTGATAAATCGGCATAATTCGTTATACCTTTTGCTTTTCTGAATACATCATCTAATCTATGAAAGTTGTAAGTAGCTGATGCAGGATATAAAAATCCAATCCTTGACTTGGGAATTTCCTTATATTCTCCTGGAAAATCATTAGGATTTATTAATGAGGCTTCAAAATCATAAATTCCAGGTCTTTTTACCTCTCCAGCTATATATACTTGAACAGGTCTATATTTAAGAATTGAAATTTTGACTTCTGGATCAAAAAGATATTCGCTATATTTATTTTTTAATAAATCTTCAAGCTCATTAATCGTAAATCCACTCACATTTATTAAGTTTAATTCTGGAATGTAAATTTCACCTTCTTGATTAATTGTAAATGTACTACTCATGAAGGGTGCTCCAAGAAAATTTAGAAAAATTATATCTCCAGGACCTAATATATATTCCCTTGGGAACTCCTCACCTGATTCAATTCTTCTTGCTTGAAGTTTATAATTATTCTCACTAATATAATTTTCACTACTGAAAGTTTTTCTTAATAATAAATCACTACTTATATTTAAAAATATATATATACAAATAAATAAATTTTTAGAAAATATTTTAAAATATTTGGTAGTCACTTAACAAAAAATCTTAAAATAATATAATTTAATAATATACTAAATTAAGTGATAAATACATCTTTTAAATTATATAAAAATTTTTTAATGCAGAAAAAAATATATTAAAATCTTATTTTTTTTGAATTTTTGAATAGTTTTTTTAAATTTAAAGCTATATATCTTATTAAAGGAATATAAAAAACTGCTAAAAGTAGATGACCCTTATTTATCAAAAAAGTTTCTATAAAATTAATATGAAAAATAGAATAACTATTCTTATACCAAGATAATGTACTATTCAAATGTTTAATTGATTTCAATCCAGATCGCAAAAAAGGGGAAATATAAAAATTATTATTTAAATATTTAGCTGACTCAAAAGAATTTTTTACGCTTCTTTTTTGAATTTTTTTGTTTAAAATTTCTAATTTATCTTTTTTATTACTATTTTTTTGCCATCCAGTAGACCAGATTAATTGCTCATTTTGTGCTTTTCTCCAGAAAATATTATTTTTATAATAAAAAGGTGTATTTTCAATTAATTTTGATTCATCTATCTCTTCTAAATGAAGAAAATCACAAAGTCTAAGAGGATCACCTCCAATAAACCAATCTGAAAAATGATATTTTAAAAAAATTGGGTTTAAAATTCTTGGTGAAAAAGTTGGTATATTAGAGATCCAGATCTTAGGAATATTGAGCGCAGTAATAAATTCTTTTTTAAATTTATAACTATCTGAAACCATTATGTCACTTCGAATTTTTAAAATATAATCATATTTATTTTTAAATCTGTCTAGAAGATATGCGGTTGTTCTAATTTGACGATTTAAATTAATAAAAGATTTATTATCCCTAGCAGCAATTGAAAATGGATCGTCTAAATATATTATTTTAATTTGCCTATACTGTTCAATTGTTTTTAATTCTTTCCAGGCGAGGAAAACAATATCAACTTTATAATTTTCAGGAAAAGGTATATCTTTAAAAGTTAATGCACATTTGTAGGTGTTATTATTAAGAATTCCTTGAAGAGCAATAAGGATTTTAAACATTTATCTAAAAGCTTATCTTTAAATAAATAATAATCAATTAAAAAAATAAAAGGACAAAAAAATTATATTTTTCCCATTCAGAAAAATATTGATTAAATTGCATATAAAATTTCAAATGTATAGGATAAAGTAAATAATAAATCTATTTATCTAAATGCATAATTGATAGTATTATGATCGTTATACAAGTTTAAAAATAAAATGGATATACAAAAACATAGATTATATTTTGACAAATTAAAAAAAATTACTTATACAAAGCAAGATCATTGGAACATCTTTAAAGAACTTTTTTTTAAGAAAATAGCAAATTTCAATGAATTTGAAAACTTTAGGAACAATGGATTAAGTAATATGCTTGAAACTGGTTTACCTTCTGAAGATCTTGAAAAAACTCTTAAAGGGAAAAATTATCCAATAGAGTATAATTCTTTTGAGAAGAGAGATATAAAAAAAAGATTCAACCAATTGTATGAAATGATGGGGGAAGATATTTTTAACATCCCTTTTAATAAATTAATAGGAAAGCCGAGAAATCTTAAGTTTATTTTTAAAAACAAAACCTTTAATTTAAATTTTGATGATTTGTATCATGTATATTCAGCTTGGCAAATTAAAAGAGTATGCAAATTGCTTAATAAAGTTCCATCAACAATATTAGAAGTAGGCGCTGGATATGGAAATTTAGCCTCCAAATTAAAAACTATTTTTAAAAATTCAAAATACCTAATTATTGATTTGCCAGAAGTTTTATTAATTCAAAACTATTACTTAAATATTTTTGACTCAAATTTAAAAATTATTAATTTAATTGATAATTCCAAAAAAAATATTAAAGATCTTAATAATCATAATTTTGATATAGCTCTAATACCTTTTAATATGTTTAAAAATTTCAAAAATATTCAATTTGAATTAGCTATCAATACTAGATCTTTTGGAGAGATGCCTAGAGAAGTATTAGAAAACTATATTAAATGGATTCAAGATAATATTTGCATTGATGGTTTACTATATAATACCAATCGATATGTTTTCACAAAATCAAAAGATAAAAATAAATTAAGGGATTATCCCTATGATAATTTTTGGGAACCAATAATTTCTCAGCCGCAATGGCTCCAATCTCATCTGCATGAATTTTTATTATTAAGAAAGATGGAAGAAGAGAGAATCCCTTTAAAAGTTAAATTAAATTCATTCCCAATTGAAACACCTCCACCTGGACCTATTATGGAAGATATTCAGACTCAAAAAGATTGGTTAAAAGTTCAAGGAATACTTAATACGTGAAATTAAAAAGTCTTTTTAAAATTAAATTTTACTTAAAGTCAATTTTCTTATTTTGGATTTATATTTTTAGGAGACAATTTCTTTCTTCAAAAGAGAAATTTATATATTTATTTCTTCTTTCTCTTTCTAGAAATAATTTAACAAATAAAGAATCTAAGCAGCTTACTGAATTTAAAATTTTCCCGAAAAATTCAACTAGGATATTCCCATTATCAAATAGTAATAAAAAACTTTCAATAATTATTCAAGGAGATATTCAGGACTTTGATTTTGTTCAATCGACAGTCAACTGGTACAAAAAATGTGGAGTAAATAATATTATTGTTAGCACTAATGCGATCGAAGAAGAATTTAAAAATGCAATAACAATAATTAACAAAAAAAGTAAAGTCAAAGGAATAAATAATGAAAATAATGAAATTTTGAATATAAGAGCCGCCCTAGATTTTATTCCCTCTAATCACTTGATAATAAAAACTAAAACCCAGCAAAGAATATTCAACGAATTAACTATCTCAGGTTTACAATCTATCCATAATAGCTATTTTTCGAAATTAAGTAAAAATAACAAAAGAATTGGTGTAATTTCAAGCCAGAGTAGCATTTTACAAATAAATCAAATACCCGATGATATTTATATAGGAAGTTTAGAGCAAATTAAAGCTATTTTTTCTATTGGTTTTAGAAATAAAGATCGTTATTTCAAGGACTTAAATATTGACTTTAATAATTTTAAAAAATATATTTTTGATCATAATAACCCTTTTAAAGATGAATCAATTTTCTTATCAGAATTAAATAAGGAACAAAGATTCTTCAATTCATTTAGGAAAAATTGTCTATTAAGAGATATGCAAGATAAGAAAATAATAGTTAAAAATGAATATTTATCTTCATTATCTAGATATTTAGATATTATTTCAGATTGTTTATATGTTTTAGATCCTCTTGAAATTGACCTATATACTTTTCATAAAAAAGGGTATTCGAATATAGCTAAACTAAATTATAAAAATAAATCTTCAATTAATCTTTCAAGATTAAATTGGATAGCACTTCTTAATGATCCTGATTATAAAAATAAAATAATATCTTTTGCTTCAAAGAATCTTTCATTAAACTAGTCTATTTCATGAAATTCAAAAACAAGTCAAGTAATAAACTTACAATTTCGGAAGAGTATAGAAAAAGGAATGAAAACAAAACCCCTTATTTTATTGATTCTCTTTGTCATGATTTACCTAGGAAAATAGAACAAAATAATTTTCTTGATTTGGACTATAGTCATTTTGTTGTCTTTTGTGGAAAAGGGCTTACTTACGAATTATGTAATGCAATAAATCAATTAGCTAATATTGGAAATAATTTATTAATTGGAGTTACTAATAGGAATGAAAAAGAATTAAAATATTTAAATAAAAGAGTATTAAGGATTAATTTGCACATTTCAGAATCAGAAATTCCTGAAGGAATCTCATCTGAGAATTACTTAATTTGTGAATTAAAATCAATAGCAAAATATATTAAAAAGAATAGTATTAAAAATAAATTTTTTACTAGAATAAGAAAAGATATTTTTTTAAATCCTCAAATTTTTTTAGAATATCTTCAAGTAGTTCCTTCATTAACTAAAAGGTACTCGATAATATGCAGTGACCACTCTTCAAATTTATTAAAAAGATACTGTTTATCAGATCATTTTTTTACTACCCCTATTGGGATGATTGAATATGATAACTTTATTTATAGAGTTAGATCTAAGAAGAATTCATTATTCTGGTGGAAATATAGGCATATAAAGGCTAATGAAATACTTTCTAGTAATCATCAATTGGAGCAATGGTTATGGTCTAACTTATTAAAAAATAATTTTTCAGTTAATTTAGATATTTCATACAGAGAGTATATAAATTATCTTTCGAGATATTTCCTAATTATTCCAACTTGGCAAATCGGGTATTTTTGGACTAGATCATCATCTTTTTATTTGCACAACTGGGTTAAATTTTCATCTAAAGGGCATGATTTGTTAAGAACTACTATGCCTTTTAGAAATTTCATTTCATATAGTTCTTTTTTTGAAAAAGTTTATAAAGAAAAAAAACTATTTTCATATTTGGTAGCAACAAGGAGAATGATTTATATAGGTAAACTTTTCAAGCTTTTTATTACTCTTCCATTTTATTACTGTAAGTTTTGTATAAATAAGCTTATTAATTAAACTAATAATTTAATAAAGTGAACGATAAATAATCCTACCTAATATTTCTCTGATAGCAGTTGAGCTTGCTAAAAAACTTTCTGCACTAGGTATCCAGTTGAGTGGATTTTTTAATAATGTATTAAGCTTATTACTCTTAAAGTCAACTGGGTAAGGTTTCACAATAATTCCCTCTCTTTCAAAAACTCTTTTTGCTCTTTTCATATGATAAGCACTAGTTACTAGGATTATAGTATTTCTACTAGTATTACTTCCTTTATCTAGCAATTTTTTTATTTCTTTAGCTTCCTGAAATGTGTTAAGCACAGATCCTGTTGTAAAAAGACTTTGCTCAGGCACTCCTAATGAAATAGCTTCTTTAATATAGATATCGCCTTCAGGGGGTAAGTTTGGTTCATATGGGATTATTCCTCCTGTAAAAATTAATTTGTTTGATCTTTTTGCTTTATAAAGTTCTAATCCAGCAAAAAATCTATCAGGATCTCTCCATTCAATTATTTTCGCTTTACCAGGAGGTAACTTTCTGCCCATACTTAAAACAACTATTCCTTCGACAAAATCCATTGAATTGGGTTCTAATCTTTTCCATGGTTGCTCCAAAAATATCCATAATAAACCAGACAAAACTCCGTTACTGAAAATCAAAAAAAGTATTATTGCTGATTTAACGAACTTTCGCTTTTTTCTAATTATTGCAATAAACAATAAAGTTAGAATAGCTCCCAATGGAGAAAAAATTAATGGCAGTAATTTACTAATTAGATACGTTTGAATAAAGTCCTTTCATTACTTATCCAATTTAAATTAAAATTTGTAAAAAGCAAAAACTTAATTAATTCAAGTGTAATTTATTTCCTCATTTCCGCCTAATAAAGTTTTTGTAGTTTATTCAAGTAAATCTTGTTATTATTTTTATTGCAATACTAAATGACAAGATAATTTTTCCTAATAAAAAAAAATTGGGGAACATAACCTTATAAAAAAAACTCCTAAACTTTTTAAAGAAAATTAAATGAAGGGAAAAATTTCTTAAGCAATCTTAGTCATGATATTTTTTTGGAATTATATTTGTCTTATTAAAATATTCTAAGATGCTCAAATAAAGATAAAGGCAAGTGGTTACCTTATTTGGCTGAAAATGGATCTAATAATTACAAAGATACTAAATAAGGATAATCTTCTTTTAATACAAGAAGAAAAAAATTGCCTCTTATGAAAAATTTTCGTTAGTTTTATCCTCATATAATACCAAATTAAATAATGTTAGAATTAGAGCTGATGGTTTATGAACTGATTCTTTATTCAATCAAATAAATTCAATAAGTATTGATTGGAGGTATCCTAGAAAAAGGTTTAAAAATTTAAGAAATTTTTTGAAAATATAATTTAATAAATATTTAACAAAAATAGTATCAAACGAATTAAGGCTTATAGTATTTAATAATCTTTTTAAAAATTATATTGAAAATTATAATTAGTAATAAAGGATTAACAGATGCTTTTGATCAAATAAATACTGGTATCATAATTCTTGAAAATCTTAAATTACCATTTGAAGGTATACTCTTTCCTAAAACATTTTTTGAAAGAAATAAGGTAACTACAAAATTTTTATTTAAAGATCTCAATCTTTCTAGTCTTGGAGCAGAAGTGATAAGTGATGATGAATTTCAGTCTTTTCGAATCCTAACTGCTTGGGATTTAAAGTTACTAAATAAAAAGCTAAAAAAATTAGAATACATTGATGAAGGATATGTTTTTGATCCAAGAGGCTTTAGTGATCCTAAAATAAAAAGATCATTAGATTTTTTATTAAAATTTAAATATTTTTATAAAAGAAAAAAAATTTTTTGTAAGAATCTCAGAAAAGTGATTCAAAATTCTACATTAGTAAATGCAGCTAGAAAATATTCGAAAGATAATCTTTTTGTTCATTATAGGTTAGGAGATATAGCAGCAATACCCGATATATTTACTAATGAAAAAAATAGTTTTTATTTTAGAAGATTGGATCAAAATAAATTTAATATTTCAAAAATAAAAGATAAACCTAATGGAATAAGACATTTTACAAAATTTATATCTCCCATCACTTACGAAAGAATTTTAGACTCTGAAAAAATCAATCATAAACAAATAACATTTTGTAGTGATGGATTTGATTATATTTCTGAGACAGCAACAAAATCTCAATTAGGTATTAGATCTAAAAGTCAATTTTGTGAATATCTTACGGAAAAGTTTTTAGGCAAAATCATGAGTAAATGTAGTGAAATAATAATAGGAGAAAATGAAGAAAATTTTGAAAAAGTAGTAAGAAATTGCATATCAAGCAATAAATGGATAAGTGGCGGTTCTAAGTTCCCTTTTTTTATATTTGAAAATGCTGCTATTGGAAGGGATTATAAATATCAAATTAAATCTTCAGATTTGATACATCATAAAGAAGTAATATCTTATTTAAATTGAAATTTTAGATGGATAAGGAATAGATATAGTTTGTACCTACTTTTAAAAGCTTTTTTAAGCAATTCTTTACTCAAAAATGAACTTGAAAGTTTTTTATTTTGCGAAGGATTTTATAAATTTCTGCGTTAATAGTATATAGTCATTAAACGTTTTTATGAAAAACTTTTCATTTTTAATTTTGGCATTGACGTTCTTTGTTGCATTGCCTTCTTATTCGAATCCTCCCTCGGAGAAAAATAATTTTGGCAAAATGCGCAAGCGTTTTGAAAGGATTGACACGAATGATGATGGACTTCTCTCAAAAGACGAAATGATTGAGGCTCACCGTAATCGAATAGACAAGATTTTTTTGAAGTTTGATAAGGACGGTGATAGTAAATTGTCAAAAGAAGAATTACGCGCCGTTAGGAAGGAAATGAAAAAAAGGATATACAAAACTAAAAAAAAGTTATATAAATTAGAGAAACTAGAATTTTAAGGAAATTCCATGGATTTAAGATCCCACATGCTTAAAATAGCAAAGGGGGATAAAAAATCGTTCCGATTTATCGCTCAGGCTTTGGGGTACAAAATGCATTCAACAGCAATTAAGCTTTTAGGTTCATCACATTTTGATGATGCGGATGATGTAGTACAAATTTCTTTAATTAAAGTTTGGCAATCAGCTCCTCGTTGGGTAAATAAAGGAAGTGTTGAAGGATATGTCTATAAGATCGTTTTTTCAACTTGTATGGATTTTATTAGAAAATACAAAAGTTCTGAGGAATTTAAAGATAACTATTCTGATCTAGAAACAACAAATAACACATACAATAATAATGAATTAAGAACAATGGTTTTAAACAATATTCAAAAACTTCCTACACATCAAAAAGAAGCTATTTTGCTTCATTATTTTTGTGGTTATAAACAGAAGGAAGTGTCTAATATTTTAAACAAAACTGAAAAGGCTACCGAAAGCCTAATTATACGAGCTCGCAAAAAGTTAAAAACTATTTTACCAAAAGATTTATTGGAGGAATTATTTTATGTCTAAATTAAAAAAGGAAAGTCTTGATCAAATGATTGAGAATGCACTCTCTTATAAACAAGAATCAAGACGAGTTAACGCAAATTTTTTATATAAAAGTCTAAAAGGTTTAGTTTTAAAGACAAATGTCTATGGACTAACTTTTGCTTCATTAATTATTGCTTGTGGTTTTATTCCTCCCTTGCTGACATCAAGGTATGTAGTTGATGTAAATAAAATAAATGATTATGTTACTTTAAGTATTATTGATGATTTTTAATAAAAAAAGCAAAAGATTGTGGAACTATTTATTTAGTAAAACATTAATAATTTATAGTCAATACTTCTAAAATTTTTTAGAAAACTCATATAAAGGTAATAAGGTGATAAAGTTTACTATATTAATTTATGTACATTGATAAAAAAAGTTTGCTGTATCGGTGCAGGGTATGTGGGAGGACCAACCATGTCCGTTTTTGCCGATAAATGTAAGGATATTTCTTTTAATGTTGTTGATGTTAATCCGGATAGAATTGCAGCTTGGAATAGCAAGGATTTATCAAAGCTACCTATTTTTGAACCTGGCTTAGATGAAATTGTAAAAAGATGTCGGGGAAAGAATTTAACTTTTTCAACTGAAGTTCATCAGTCTATATCTGAAGCAGATATGATTTTCATTTCTGTTAATACCCCTACAAAAACCAGTGGTATTGGTGCAGGACAAGCAAGTGATTTAAAGTGGGTAGAATCTTGTGCTAGGCAAATTTCAGAATATGCAACAGGACACACTATTGTTGTTGAAAAAAGCACTTTGCCTGTGAGAACTGGTGAAGTAATAAAAGCTATTCTTGATTCTTCACAATCTTCTTTAAATTCTAAAAGCAAAAAGACCTTTGATATCCTATCTAATCCAGAATTTTTAGCAGAAGGAACAGCTATTAATGACCTTGAGAATCCTGATAGGGTTTTAATTGGGGGTTCTAATAAAAATGCAATCAAAGCTCTACATGATTTATATAAAAGATGGGTAAATGAAGACAAAATTATTCATACTAATTTATGGAGTAGTGAGTTAGCTAAATTAACTGCAAATGCGTTTCTTGCCCAAAGGGTTAGTTCTATTAATTCAATTAGTGCTCTATGTGAAGTTACTGGTGCTGATGTTAGGGAGGTCTCTCGTGCAATTGGTAAAGATAGTCGAATTGGTAGTAAATTCCTAAATGTTGGACCAGGTTTTGGAGGCAGTTGCTTTAAAAAAGATATATTAAATCTTGTTTATTTAGCAAACCATTTTGGCCTACCTCAAGTAGCTGATTTTTGGGAAAGTGTTGTTCATCTTAATAGTTGGAATCAAAAAAGACTTACCAGTATAATTTTGGAAAAACTATTTGGGACCTTAACTGAAAAAAAAATTGGTATTCTAGGTTTCTCTTTCAAGGCAAATACTAACGATACTAGGGAGTCACCAGCCGTACAAATATGTAAGAACTTATTAAACGAAGGAGCTTATTTGAAAATTCATGATCCCAAAGTTTCNAAGGAACAAATAGCTTTAGATTTGGGCACGCCACCAATTGAAGACTTAAAAAAAAATGAAGAATTAGTTAAAAAATATAAAAATAAAAAATGGGAAAATTCGCTCCTGGAAAATGATTTTTTTGAAAATTTAGATGCGGTTATTGTTTTAACAGAATGGGATGTTTACTCTAATATAGAGTGGGAAAAAGTATCAAAAAAAATGAGATCTCCAGGCTGGGTATTTGATACAAGATTAATAGTAGATGAAGAAAGAGTAAAAAGTTCAGGGCTTAGTTTTTGGAGGGTAGGAGTCGGCACAGTAAGGAGAAATTAAAATTTCGAGAAATTTTATTATAAATTTCTTATTGATAAATAGATAAATATTAATAATGAGTTTTTATTTTAATTTTCAGATGAATGTTATAGAAAAATCAAAAAGTACAAACTTTAGGAAATACCTGATTGTTCAAAATTGTCTAAAAAATTTCTTGGATACAATAATTAAAATTTTTAAAAAGTTTTGAAAAAAACCCCTAATCACTTACTATCTAGTTTTAATTAGTTGCCTCGTGTGATGTTGATAGATAATGGCCAATTTTTTATGCTCCATTCTTTAAAGAAACAACAATAAAGAGAGTAGTTTAACTAACTCTCTTTTATTAATTGTATTTACAATTTAGTTTATTAGTAATATAGAAAATATAAAAACCGATCTATTAATAACCGCAATAATCTGAATTGAGATTTAAATAACCCTTTCCACAAACATAACGCATAAGAGCTCCTATATTTCCAGCTCCCCATTTTTTACCTGCCTTGTCTTTATATTGACTACTTGGAAACTCTTTGTTTTGACCAAACCAAGAAGCTCCCTGCACTTGTTGTGTACTGTCTATAAATCCCCAACTGGTTACACCAACTAGAATATTATGATATGACCTTAAACCTCTAAAAGCAGAAGCACTAATATTTGGCTTTCGTCCAAAATTAGTAATCTCTGGCCCACCTGAAGAGCCTCCTGTCTGCTGACTACCCCAAATAAAGTTTTTAACATCCTTTTTAGGTTGATAATAAACAGCCATAGAATCAGTTCTAATCATTGCTCCCCCACGATTATTAGAAGTATCACCTAACGCTGCAGGGTATCCAAGTTGTGTAATTTGACCTAATTTCTTTCTCCTGTGTATATAGGTATTCCCAGTTGTGAAACCATAACCATTCCATCCATATCCATATCTTCCTGCCCCTTTAGCATAAGGAAGATTACTCACTTCGCCTGCGAGTATAACCAAAGCTAAATCATTACTTGAAAGAACACCACTGGAGGTATTAGCGCAAGTACCATTTATGTAACAGGTTGGGTAAATCAAATTCTTAGCGCTCCAAGAGCCAATCGGACCAGCTGTTGAACCGTAAGTATTGTTTTTAGTTGCAGCAGGTATGAAATAAACCGAGCTCGCAAGACCACTACTACCTCCTCCCCAATCAGCAATACAGTGAGCTGCAGTAGCAACTACTCCTTTCCCAATCAATGATCCAGAACATATATACCAACTTCCTCCTTTTTTCATCCATAATTTCCCAGCTGTTAGGTATGGCCGAGCGGAGGTTGCTACATTTTTAAGATCTTTTTTCTTTGGAGATGTAAGAGGTTTTACAACTGCTGTTGTATAAGAATATTTTTTCTTACCATAGTTAGAAGGTCCAACAATATTTGATGATAGAGACTCTCTATCTTTTGGTACATTAACCCCGGGTTTAAAACGATAAGACTCAATGGAAGTTGTTGCATAAGAAGTTGGTAAACTTTTCAGTATCGGCATGGGAGATTTAGGTTTCACAGAACTTAAAAATCCTTCAGTCTCCTTTGTTTGAGTTAATCTAGTATTCCCTATTTCTTCAGCAAATGAAGCAGGTATTGCTTGTAGTGAAATTCCTACAGCAAAAAGAGGTAACAAAGATCTTTTCATAATCCAATCTTCTAATCGGGGAAATTATAAACTAAATCAGAAATATTATTTTTTTATTTTTCTACTTGTAACTTTTCTTATATAAATTTAAAAAAATTTAAAGTTTTTTTTACACAAGCGAATTAAAAGCGCAATATGAAATCTTAATTAAGTTAACCACCATCAATTTGACATCCAATAAGGGCACCAGCAGTACCTCCTGCAGGTACAGCCCACCATCTGTCTTTACCCCTTGTGGCAGACATTGTTATACCTGCACCTAACAAACCTCCTATTATACTTCCTTCTTTGCAGCTATTATCATCAATAACTTTTGGAGCTGGTGCTATTGGATGGGTGACTTTAGGAGATGGATCATAATGAACGTGATTCGCACCTTTTACAGCGGATTTATGATTACTAAATATTTTCCTTTGATTATAAAGTGCAACATCTGGACAAACTACGTCTCTTTTAACTCTTTTCTTGAGCAAGGTGCCATCACTAGCTTTTACTAACCTTACTCTTTTGCAAAGTTTTACATAAGAAATTACCTTCTTTACTTTGCCGTTTGGAAGAATTACCTTTTTTACTACTTTTTTTGTTTTTGTAGGTTTGTAGTTTACTACTACTGTTTTCTTTACCAAAGCGTGAGCGATTAATATTTCATCAGCAAGTATTGGTTTGGTAGAAGCTGATAGTAATCCTAATGAAGCAAGTAAAAATAGAATTTTTTTGGGTTTCATTTTTAATTTATCTTTTAATAATTTTAAATTGAAAAAGTTAAAGTCATTCATGTCTCTTTAAAATTTCTTAAAATGTTTACATTCTTATAACGTAATTAAACTTTAAAACCCTTCGAAATAGTTTTACAAAGTTTTAAATCTAACTTCTATCTACTTATGAGCTCATTAAATTAAATCATCTTACAGTTATAAATTAAATAGACATATGTAGTTGAATATAAATTTTTTTGAAGTTTAATTATCTCTTTTTTAACTTTTTTTAAAATTACAACTATATTTTGAAGAAATTTAAATTTTTTTATACCTTTGAATTATAGAATAAGTATCTCTTTACATTGCAAATTTGAAGAAAGCACTTATTACTGGGATCACTGGACAAGATGGTAGTTATCTTTGCGAGTTTCTTTTAGAAAAAGGATATGAAGTTCATGGCATAAAAAGAAGATCTAGTAGTTTCAATACTTCTAGAATCGATCATATTTATCAAGACCCTCATACACTTAATCCCAAATTGATTTTGCATTATGGAGATTTAACTGATAGTACCAATATCATAAGCATAATAGGGAAGATAGAACCTGATGAGATTTACAACTTAGGGGCTCAAAGCCACGTAGCAGTAAGTTTTGAGTCTCCAGAATACACTGCAAATAGTGATGCCTTAGGTGTTTTAAGAATTTTAGAGGCTGTAAAATTACTAAATTTAACTCAAAAAACTAAAATTTACCAAGCCAGCACGAGTGAATTGTATGGATTAGTTCAAGAGGTGCCTCAAAAAGAAACAACCCCCTTTTATCCTAGAAGTCCATATGCAGTAGCAAAACTATATGCCTATTGGATAACTGTTAATTATAGAGAAGCTTATGGTTTGTATGCATGTAATGGTATACTTTTTAACCATGAATCTCCCAGAAGGGGAGAAACATTCGTAACAAGAAAAATAACTAGAGGACTTTCGAGGATTGATGTAGGACTAGATACCTGCCTCTATATGGGTAATTTGAATTCATTAAGAGACTGGGGACACGCCAAAGATTACGTTGAAATGCAATGGATGATGCTTCAACAAGAGAACCCTATGGACTTTGTGATCGCAACTGGTAGGCAGGAAAGTATAAGAAGGTTTATAGAACTTACTGCAAAAGAGCTTCAATGGGGTTCAATATTATGGGAAGGTGAAGGTTTAGATGAAATAGGAAGAAGGGAGGATACAAATGAAATAGTAATTAGAATAGATAAAAGGTACTTTCGTCCTACAGAGGTAGCCTCGCTTCTTGGTGATCCAAAACTCGCAAAAGATAAGTTAGGGTGGGAACCAAAAATTACTCTCGAAGAATTAGTGTCCGAAATGGTTAAAGTTGATAAGGAAGAGGCTAAAAAGGAGATTATATTACTTAAAAGTGGATTTGAAATTAATAGTAGCAATGAAAACCCTCCCAATATTTAAGTTAATTTCTAAAAACTAAAAATTTATTTTATGAAATACATTAATAAAAAAAATAAAATTTTTGTTGCTGGTCATAAAGGAATGGTAGGTTCTGCTATTGTTAGAAATTTAAAAAATAGTGGTTATTTTAACTTATTAACATCAGATAGAAGTGATTTAGATTTAACCGATACGAATAAAGTAAAAAACTGGTACAAAAAGAATAAACCTGAAATTGTAATCATAGCTGCAGCAAAAGTAGGAGGGATTCATGCTAATTCAAGCTTTCCTGCTCAATTTCTTTTAGATAATATTAAAATTCAGAATAATTTAATTGAAGGTGCATTTGAAAATGATGTATCAAGACTTCTTTTCCTAGGCAGCAGCTGCATTTATCCAAAATTTGCACCTCAGCCAATTAGAGAAGAGGCCTTGCTAACCGACTCACTAGAGACAACCAACCAATGGTACGCAATAGCAAAAATATCAGGAATTAAATTATGTGAAGCTTTAAATCTTCAATATGGGTTTGATGCCATTTCATTAATGCCAACAAATCTTTATGGTCCTGGAGATTATTACCATCCAGAAAATAGTCATGTCATTCCAGCATTAATAAGTAAATTTGTTAATGCTGCCAAAAATAATCATAAAAAAGTTGTTTGTTGGGGGAGCGGTTCGCCATATAGAGAATTTTTGTATGTTGACGATCTTGCTGATGCGTGTAAATTCGTTCTAGAATATTGGAAGCCTGATAAAGAAGAGATAAAGTACCTTAATGTTGGAACAGGTAAAGATATGAAAATAAAACAGATCGCAGAGAGTATTAGTGCAAAATGTGGATTTAATGGAGATATAGAATGGGATCTCTCTAAGCCAGATGGCACTCCTAAAAAACAACTTGATATATCTAGAATAATGAAATTGGGATGGCAGCCAAAAACGAGTTTTGAAGAAGGTTTAACCTTAACTATTTCAAACTATCAATATTTAAAAAATAAAAATAAACTGAGGCAGTAAATCTGAATAATGAATTCATGAATGATTTTAATAATATAAAAAAACATAAAGCTAAAGTTATTCCAGTAATTTTGTGCGGGGGTAAAGGTACCAGACTATGGCCATTATCTAGGAAAAGTTTCCCTAAACAATTTTTAGCTTTAAGTAGTTCTAATGAAAACTCACTTCTTCAAAATACTCAAAAAAGGCTTAAAGGAATAGAGAACTTAATGGAGCCAATATTAATTTGCAACAGAGAAAATAGATTTATCGTAGCCGAACAAATGCGAGAGATAAAGATAAATCCCATATCAATTATTCTTGAACCATTTGGAAGGAATACAGCTCCTGCAATACTTTTGGCAGCATTAAAGTCTTTGGAGATTGGTGATAATCCACACTTATTAATACTTTCTGCTGATCATCAAATTCATGATGAAAAAAAGTTTAGAGATTTAATAGAAATTGGTATTTCATATTCTGAAAAAGATAAATTAGTAACGTTTGGTGTTATCCCAAGATCACCTGAAACAGGTTATGGCTATATAAAATCTGAAAAACCATTTAAGCTTGATAATATTGAAGGGATAAATATTTCAAAATTTGTTGAAAAACCTAATCTTGAAACAGCAAAAAAACTGATTAAAGATAAATGTTTTACTTGGAATAGTGGGATCTTCTTATTCAAAGCAAAGACAATAATTAATGAAATAAAGAATTTAAATCCAAAAATTTACGAAATATGTAAAAAAACATTTGATAGTAGCGTTATGGATCTTGATTTTCAAAGACTTGATGAAAAATTATTTGAATCTTGCCCAAATATTTCTATTGATATTGCAGTCATGGAGAAGACGAATAAAGGAATAGTTCTTCCTCTTGATGCTCAATGGAGTGATATTGGAAGCTGGAAATCAGTCTGGGAAAATTCAAAGAAAGATAGTAAAGGTAATGTTAACAAGGGAAATATATTTACCCAAAACACAGAAGATTGTTATCTACATAGTGAGAACAAGCTTTTGGTAAGTTTAGGAATTAAAGACTTGGTAGTAATTGATACTGATGATGCGACCCTAGTTGCGGACAAAAATCAATCTGAAAATATAAAAGATATAGTAAATGAGCTACAAATTAAAAAGTTAAAAGAGGCTAACTCGCATAAAAAGGGTTTTCGGCCATGGGGTTATTTTGTATCGATTTTAGAAGATACAAAATGGAAGGTAAAAATAATACATGTAAATCCAGGTGGAAAGTTATCACTACAAATGCATCACCATAGAGCAGAACATTGGGTGGTTGTGAAAGGTACTGCTGAAGTAGAAATTAATGGCAATAAATTAACACTTATTGAAAATGAGAGTACTTACATACCTCTTGGTTCAAAGCATAGATTATCAAATTTTGGTAAAACTCCTCTTGAACTTATAGAGGTACAGAGTGGCTCTTATGTTGGAGAGGATGATATTGTTAGATTTGAAGACCTTTACGGTAGATAACTCTTAATTTTTTTTCTTTAATAAATTTTATTTATCATTATCTAATAATTTCATCAAAAAAAAGAAACCAATAAAATCTTACTTTTAAAAATAATTATTTTAATAATTTTTTTTTAAAAAGATTATTTTTTAAATTTAAAGTAATTACATAAAATAATTGGGGAAAATATCCAAATCTAATATGACTTTAATACTGTGAATATATTAGGTAGATTTTTTTTATTTATCCTAACTAAATTTATTAGGATTTTGTCATCTTTGATTTCAATAAAAAATCTAGAATAGGTTTAATTCTGTAATTAAGTATTTTATATTAATCACTTATATATAAAAGTATATTAGATTTGGATTTTTTGATTAAAGCCAATTTCTTTAAAATAATTTTTTTTATATTTGAGAAAGACTTTTTTTAATAAAGAGAATTAGTTTTTAAATAATTTAAATAATTAGGAATTTTTTTGAAAATTACAAATCATAATAATAATTAAAATAAAGTTCATCTTAAAATTGAAAGATTAGTTCAATAGATTTTTATCGTAGTCAAAATAATCCCTGAGATTTGATTTTGAGATTAAGCTTTAATATTTTGGGTATTGTATTATTTAGAAAAATTCCCTAAATAATTTTTTTAATAATGCAAAATCTTTTTTTATTTAATTAGGTTATTGATTCAATATTTAATCTACTTTTATTCATAACCTTGTGGATTAGAACATTTCCATCTCCATCCATCTCTGCACATTTCATCAAGGGATCTACTTGGTGACCAATTTAAAACAGTTTTTGTCTTTCTATTATCTGCGACTAATTTGCAAACATCTCCTGCTCTCCTTTTCTCAAATTCAAATGGGACAGAAACATTATTTACAGTCTCAAATGTTTTTATTAATTCAAGAACACTCCTCCCTTTACCCGTTCCAATATTAAGAGTCAATAATTGTGGTTCATTTTTAAATAAGAAATCTAAAGCCTTTAAATGGCCTTCAGCTAAATCCATTACATGTATATAATCTCTTATGCATGTTCCATCAAAAGTTTCCCAATCTTTACCAAAAACTTTTAACTTTTCTTGAGAGTAAGCTGAATTAATTATTATTGGAAAAATATTATTAGGTTTTTGTAGTGGATTTTCTCCAATAAAACCAGACTGGTGAGCTCCAATTGGATTAAAGTATCTGAGAACCGCAATCCTCCAATCCTGATTTATGGTTTGGTTGATATTACTTAATAAATTCTCAGTAGCTAATTTTGTTGTACCGTATGGATTAGTAGGATTTAAAGGAGAATTTTCATTGATTAAATCTAATGAAGAAGCCCCATAGACTGTAGCGCTACTACTAAAAACAATTGATTTACAATTATATTTTTTCATAGAACTAATTAAGTTATAAGAACCGATTACGTTATTATCCCAATATAAAAGTGGACTGGAAACAGATTCTGCAACAGCTTTTAAACCAGCAAAATGTATTACGCCCTTAATTGGATTATTTTCTTTTATAGCTTTTTCAAAAATAGAATTTAAAAATTCTTTATTTCTTAAGTCACCTCTAAAGAAAGTTAAATGGTTTTTTATATCTTTATTTTCTTTTCTAAAAATTTCTTTTATCTTCTCAAGAGATTTGATAGAACTATTTACTAGAGAATCAAGTACGTAGATATCATAACCTTCTGAAAGTAAATAAAAACATGTATGCGAACCTATAAAACCACTTCCACCTGTCACTAGGATTTTATTCATTTTTTAATAATTTGGAAGAGGAAACATCTTTAAAGAAAAGTATTTATCAGAATTACCTAAATCCAGCTTTATTTAGTATTTCTCCTACAGATTTATTATGCTCTTCAATACTGGAATCGTATGATCCAATTTCTAAAATTTTATTATAAAGATTTACATCCAAAGATATTAAAGGATTTAATCTATTTAACGTTTCCTCGGACACTTGTAATTTTGATGAAGGAATTTTAGGTGAAACATTTTTTCTTGGCAGTTTAATTTCTTTATTCAACTTTAGTGACAAAAAGTCTGTAAATTGTTCGATTTTTTCATAAGGGAAGATCCTATCTACATTGATTTTTTCTCTAAAGATAAGAAATCTGCTTAGGGTATTTAAGGAATATCTTGTGGATTTCTTCTCAATTTTATCGCAGAGGTTATTGAGGTACTTCTCAAAGGTTACATTACCAACATAACGCTCTTTATTTTTTAGTGTATCTCGACTTTTATAACGATACCAAGAATTAAAACGATCAAGCGGTTCTCTTATAACACAACAACTAACAAATTTTTGGTTTGGAAATTCCTTTAGTAAGGTTCTACGCCATTTATTAAATTTTCTTGAATTTATGTGCTTTAAGCCATTATTGCCAGTACCTGATAATTTTATACTTGCATATTTACCAATAGCTTTTTCAATACTTGTGCTACCTGTTTTAGGCATTGAATATACAATCAATCCTTGATTTACAAAAATCAACATTATTATTATAAGTCTTAATGACTTTGAATTTATTTAACTAAAATAATACTTTATTTGTATAAATTCTGAATAATTAATAAATAAAAATATCTTAATTCATTAAATTATAATCAACATGTTAATCTTATTAAAATTTGCATAAATACGTTTTTTCTAGTCTATAGTGCTCAAAAAGGAGGTAATAGCTGGTTTTATAAAAAAGAAAACTTACAATTTAAGAAATAGTTAAACTACTAAAAATTTGTCAAATTTACAAAATCTTCATCATTAAGAGCGTCTAAGTTTCTTAATGTAAAAATGCAATTAAAATCCTCTATAAAAAATTTGCGTAAATTAGTTTTAGCCTTTAAAGATAAATATAATGATGGATCATTTGGAACTTTAGATTTATTATATTTTTTATTTCCAATGGCTATATCCCCAATAAGTTTTTTGCAGTCTGAACTCAGTTCATTTTGCTTTATTATTCCATAAATTTGGTTCGAGTTTATTGATTTGAGTAATGTTTTCAGATAAAAGCTTATATTTTCTCTTATGTGACGAATACTTTGAAATCTTTTAAGTAAAGTCATATCAGGTCTGCTATTTTTTAGATAAAGATCTTCTGCAAGTTGGTTCAAATATTTGTATTCATTTAGTACTGCAATCTCTTTTTCTCTCCGCATTTTATTTTTATGTAATTGTCTTTTTTCTTCTATAACTAATTTTTGTCTCCAGTTAAAGGCTGAAATAGCTCGATCAATAGGGTTTCTTATTATTATCAAATAATGAGAATTCTCACTAAATATAGGTTTTCGCATATGAAAGATTTCGACTTTTTTGAATTTTTCTTTAATTAAATCAGACCTTTTAACCCCATCGCAAACTGTACTTCCGCCACATTTTCCTATATGTATAACTTTAAGATCACGTTCTAAAGTCATATTTTAAAATCTTTATGTTGAATCATTTTTTAATTACAATAACATAAACTTATATTTATTGATATTGGATAATTTTCGCCTTGGAACTTCAGGATTTAATCAATAATTTTAGAGAAAATAATGGAGGTCAGTTTACTCCTTCAGATAAAGGATTTAGAGTTCTTGATTTGGGGGGTAAAACATTCAATATTGACCAACCAATTTATATCCACAAAATAAACAATGTTATATTTTCAAATTTTCGAATACATGTCTCAGAAGAATTCTCTAAAAATTCAAATTTGAAATTTGAAGTTCCAAAATTCACTGAGCGATTTGCTCTAAATTTGTACAAGGTAAAAAATATATTATTGAAGGATATTTATATCGACTGTGGGAAATATTCATCTGGAATATCTGTAGCTAAATTCTTGAGAGTTAAAATTGTAAGACAATATGTTTTGCATCAAACTAAATTTGGTATTTATTCTCCAAAATGTTCAGAAATCAATGGTAACAACCATGAGCTAGAGATTCTTGATAGTAATATTATGGAATATGAGTTTGGAGATGGCTATGGAGGTAATAAAGGTTACCTGCCAAATTTCGATGAAGCACCTAATCGCACTTCTACAGGTATATTTCTAGGACAAGCAGATAATGTAATAGCAGACTGTAATATTCATCTCTGTAAAGTGGGAATATTATCAAATATGAGAGCTAATAGAATACAAGGAAATCATATTACTGCTGGAGGAACTAAAGAGAGAGCAATCTTTGATTGCATAGTTGTTAATAAAAATAAAAGGGGTGCATGTTTGATTCATAATAACTACATTGATAATGGCAGATTATTAATAAATACTTCAAGTGATAAAATGGCAGATAGAAACTATGTTCATATTACAGATAATATTTTTTATCGAGGTTATAACCATCCTGTAAATAAGAAATTTAATCACATTTATGTATTAGCTGAAGATAAAAATTCTTCTTTTGCCAACGTTATTATAAATTCAAATATTTTTTATAATCAAGATGCTAATTTAGATCCAAATTCAAAGGAAAAATCTTTTGACCCTAATTCTGGACTTCAAAGGATTATTCAGCCATTAAAGGTAGATACAAAAAATGGAAATATTGATAATAATAGATGCTGGGGATCTTCCATGGAAAAAAATACTTTTACTAATTCTCAAGGATTATTTGAAATACCTCAGAGTACAAATTTTATAGTTAGACATAAATTCATAGCATCTGAAAATGGGAATGAGATAATTAAGCTTGATAAATATGTTCCTTTTGGTCAAATAGTAAAAGTATCTATTATAGGAATATATTATTCTAATAAATCAAATGAACTAAATTCCATTGCAAATCTCGTGAATAATCATATTCCTGAATTAGTTGTTATTGACAAACAACTTTGTGTTAAATACAAATCAAAAAAAGATTTCACTTTACATATAGAAGTAAGATCAGGTTCTTTTTATAAAAATCACAATATTATTAATATTTAAAAGAAAAATTAGAAATAATTCTTCATTTTTAATTAAAATAATTCACTAATACGAAGAATTTTTAATATGAGTTTCGCAGATTTGATATTTAAATCCGAAGATAAAAGATCTTTTCTTATAAATCTTCTATGGAAAGCAAACAATGAAATAATGTCTATATATGATAATAGTGATTTTAATGTAACTTTTAAAAGTGATGATAGCCCCTTAACTAAGGCAGATTTAGCTGCTAATCAAATATTAATTGATGGATTATCTACTTTTTCTCCCCAATTACCTGTTGTAACTGAAGAGAATAAAGATTCATTGAAGATTCCTGAAAAAAATGATTCTTTTTGGTTAATAGATCCTTTAGATGGAACAAAAGAATTTATTAAAAGAAATAATGAATTTACATGTAATTTAGCATTAATAGAAAAAAATAAAGTTACATATGGTTTCGTAGGTATACCTGCAAAGGGGCTTGTTTATGAAGGTGGTTATGGATTTGGATCAAGAAAACATTACTCTGATGCTAATTATGAATCTATAAAATGTACAAATCAAAAAGATGTTATAAGAGTAGTTGCAAGTAAAAGTCATTTAAATAAGGAAACTATTGATTTTATTCAGAATCTTGGTAAAGAAACAGAGCTAATTCAAGCAGGTTCAAGCCTTAAATTCATAAAAGTAGCTGAGGGTAATGCAGATTTATATCCAAGAATGGCCCCTACTTGTGAATGGGATACGGCTGCAGCACATGCGATTGTTGAAGGAGCTGGTGGAAGTGTTTCTGATAATAAAGGAAAGTCTTTAGTATATGGAAAAAAAAATATTCTTAATCCATTTTTTGTGGTTAGGGGATTTAGTTAATCAAAAGATGTCTAGAATATGCATATTACATATTGGTGCCACTAAAACAGGTACAACTTCTATTCAGCATTCATTAGATAGTAATAGAAAAATTTTAAGATCAGCTGGATATCAAATGCTTCCAAATAAGCTTAGGAAGGGTAACTCTGATTATCTACTAGCTTTATCTCATTTAAAAAATAAATTAAATCAAGAAACCCAAGATGTATATAGTAAATTTTTTACTAAAAAAAATAAATATAATATAATTCTTACTTCCGAATTATTTTCAGTAATTGGAGCAAATGATAAAGATTTTTTCAAAAGAATCTTTAATTTTTTATCTAGTTTTGATTTTAAGGTCTATGTTATTCTTTTTGTAAGGAATCAAAAAGATTGGATTTTAAGTGATTATATTCAAGATGTAAAAGGTGGAGGTATCTATAGTTTAGAGAAATATATTCAAATATCACTTGAAAATGAACCTGAAAAATATGATCTTTATAAATTAATAAGTTACTTAAAAAATTCAGGAGTAAATCTTACTATCAAGCCATATTTAAGGGATATAAGAAAAAAATGGAAAGCAGAAATGTGTTTTTATAATTCTATACCGAATTTTCAACTCCCTTTGCAAAAACTTGTAAAAAAAATAAAGGATCAAAATACACTTAGACCCTCTAGGCGTGCCATAGATGAAATAATTACTTTCAATAAGGTTTATAGAAGTAATTTTAATAAAGACATTGATTTATCTAAGAGTTTAAAACAGTCTTTTATAGAAGTAGTAAATGCCCTTGCAGAAATTCATGCATCACAAGAACCTTTAAAGCTTAGTGAACACTTGGAGAATCAAATAGAGAAAGTTTATAGCAATGGAAATAATGAGCTTTCTAATGAGTTTAAAGCTTTAAAAAAAGTACTGATTTTTGATTAATAAATATTAAATATTTATAAAAATTTAGTTTTAAAATAATATTATTTAGTCAAAATAGTGCTGGTTTTGTGGTGTGAATGAGACCTTAAATGAAGAAGTTATACTAAGCATTGCCATTATCGCAGATACGTACTCTAGTAGTTTGGAAAAGTGTATTAACTCAATATTGAATCAAAATTTGCCATCAATCGAAATCTTATTATTAAGCAATAATCCTAATGCAGATTTTATAAACATTCATGACAAAATTAAAGCATCTAACAAAAGAAAATTAAAAATAATAACTTATAATAGTTATGAGTGCGATTCCATAAAGAGAAATAAATCGCTTTTAGAAAGTAGAGGAAAATACATATGGCATTTTGAGCAAGACAGCTACTTACCAAACAATTACGTTGCTAGTGAACTCATTAAATTCCTAGAAGAAAATAATACTCCTGCAATTTGCTTTGATTACATTATCGAAACTGATTATGACCAAGAAAAAGAAAGTATTTTTTCAGAATCTTTAAACTCAGAGATTGTATCTACCAAACATATTTTAGAAAATAAAAAAATTGATTCAATATCATCATTTGTTTTTGAAAGAAAACTTGCGTTGGATTTGAATATTTATGATTTGGAGTATGAATATTTAAAGATAAATCACATACTTAAATATCAAATCATCAAAGCTTTTCAAACAGTAAGCTTGGTTGACTTACCTGTTTATATTAAAAGAGAAAGTAATCATCAAATATTAAATAATAAATGGAACTTTTTTGACTTTCTTTCAGATAGGCTAAATATCTATTTCTTTAATGAAACTTTTGGGAAATCTGAAAAATTAAATATTGCTCTATCTGCAAGAAAGAAATTTATATCTAATACACTTTTAAAAAAATTGAGAAAAGATTTACCTATAGAACTTGCTAACTTATTAGAAGATATATTTAAAATTGATCATAAATTTTTATCTGGCAATATTCTTAGATATAAAGATAATTTCTTACTAAATAAAAAATACGGAAAAATTAAAATAAATGAAATATTTGATTATATTTTTAAAGATACAGAATTTGTTTTACATCTTGGAGCACATAAAACTGCTACAACTTTTATACAAAATATAATTAGTAAAAATAAATATGATTTAGCTCTTGAGGGTATTTTATTTATAGATTTAGATCTTTATAGAGAATATGTTAAGTTTTCGCGAAGTGATCATATAGATCTCAAAGAATTTATTTTATTTGCCATATTACCCACATTATTTATTAAGCCAAAAAGAGTAATTATTTCTGATGAAAATATATTAATAGGTACTGGTTCTGTTGAGACTGGACAAAATATTAACCCATATTTTTATTCTGGATGTAGTCCTTCAGGATTCAATACTAACAATCTTGAAAATATTTTAAATAACCTCAAAAATTGTAAAATATTTTTTGCATTTAGGGATTATGCTGAATATATCATTTCAAGACACTCAGAAGCTTCAATATTTAGAGGTTATAGAAATATTGATAAGTTAACAAAAGATTGGAACTTTGAAAAATCTTGCAATTGGATTTATATCACTAATTATTTGAAATCAGTTGTTGCAAAATTCGAGAATGTTTCTCTATATTTAACTCGTTATGAAGATTATCAAAGTGACCCAATACAATTTGCTGAAATATTATGTGGTCAAAAAATTAAAATAAAAGAACTAACAGACTCAGAATCTAGATCAATAAAGAGGAGTAGAGCTACAAAAGAAATTATTGAATATGTCGAAGATTTGCAATCTCGAGAAAAAGATAGTATTGCAGTAAAGAGAATATATGGAAAGCTGTTAGATTTTGGATATGGTTCAAATAAATATATTCCTAACTTTATTAAAAAAGATTTTTTTAAAGTAGAAGATAAAAATAGTCTTGTTTATGAAAAGCATTGCAGCATTATTAAATTAATTGATTTAGATAAAGAAAACAAAAAATTAAAATTCGAAAATAGTAAGAAATCTTTTAATGAATGTTCAAAAATAAAGGATATTCAAAGGCATTTTAAAATAGAAACAAAAGCAGATATAGAAGATGCTCCAATGAAAAAATTTATTAAATCTGTTGATTTTAAGAATATTGAGAATAATCATAAATATAATTTTAGCAGAAGCAATTTTAATAAGAAAAAAGGCATAACAGCGATGCTAAGAATAAAAAATGAAGAAAAGAATATTAGAAGTGTTATTTTGTCTATAAAAGATGTTTTTGATGAAATCATAGTAGTTGATAATGGGAGTACAGATAAAACAAAGGAAATTATCAATGAAATTTCAACTTTTAACCCCTTAATTCAAAAAAAAATAAAGATTTATGATTATCCTTTTAATGTATCTAGATGTGGTCTTGAAAATCTTAATACAGATAGAAATTCCCTAAAAAGTTTGGCTTATTTCTATAACTACGCATTGTCTAAATGTAACTGTGAATATGTTATGAAGTGGGATGGAGATATGATTCTGCAAAAAACAATGATAAATGAAATGAGAGATTTCATAGATAATTTAATAACTTCTAAGAATTATTTATTGGGAATCCCAAAAGGACTAACTGTTTTTAAAGGACTTAATGGCTTGTATTATTATAAAAAGGATCGATATGAGGCTGAAATAAGAATTTTTAAAAATATCACTCAAAACTATTTTGAAAAAGATATTCTATGGGAAAGATTTCAATCAAATACTGATGCAAAATTGATACTAAGTTCTAATCCGATTTATATTGAATACAAAGATCTTAATCAAAATGAATTCTCACATTGGGGTATTGATTCTTTAGGAATGTCACCTCGTAAAAGAGATGAATTATCTAACTTTAAAAAATTAGCTCAGTTAACGAAAAATGAAAATTGTGATATTGAAGAACTTCATCAAAATCAATTTGAAATTTATCCATTCCAAATAATGTAAAAATTATTCAATGAACTCTGTTGGTATTGCTACAGCTTGTATGAATAGAGAGCTTAATTTAATTAGAGCTATTCCATCATGGTTAAAAAGTGGTGCAGATAAGATTCATATAATTGACTGGTGTTCTGATTTGAATTTGCAGGAATTTATAGAGGATAAATTAGGAGTTAACTCAAAAGTTAAGTTCTTTAGGATTAACAATAAAAAAAAATGGATCTTGACTCATGCTTTTAATTTAGCTTTATCATCATTGGATACAAATTTCATTGCAAAATTTGATTGTGATCATACTTGTAAAAAGAATTTTTTCAAAGAAATAGATTTAAAAAAGGGATTCTTTTATAGATTTAATTGTAAGGATAATAAAATTGGTACTAATGGTGCATTTATTAGTGATAGAAATGTTCTTGAAAAAGTGAATTTCTTTGATGAAAGAATTATTACCTATGGTTGGGACGAATCTGATTTATTTGAAAGAATTGAAGAATTTGCGAAATCTATAGTTTTTCTTGATTCAGATTTAATAGATCATTTGCCGCATACTAATAAAAGTAGAACTGAAGAACAAAATCTTAGAATAGAGGAAAAGATATCTCATTTTCTGAATATTAATCTACATGAATTTAATACTAAATCAAACTTCTTTAAAAATGCCCTTTCAAAACAATGGACAATCAATTCACAAAGTGGTTATGTAATAAAAAACAAAAAAAATTTTTTGAATAATCAGGATTTTTGCCAAAAAGAGTACTTCTCACCTGATGTAGTCAATTTATCATTCGTATTAACAATTGAATATTTTCAAAATAATAAATCTAATAACTTTAATAATAAAATTGAATCACTTGTAATTTTTAAAAAATTATTAGAGGAAATAGTAGAGCAAGATTTATTAGAATCTTTTTCTAAGCAATGGGAGTTAGTAAATGCTATTAAATTAATTTACTCCAGTGATGAAACTTTAAATAGGAAAATTATTACAGATAAATTGAAAAAAAATTTTATTAATTCCTCTATAGTTGAAGAAGTTAGTGATGTTAGAATTGAATTTATTGAAAATTTTTGTAGATATTTATTATGCGACTAAAAGTTTTTATTCATTTAAAAAATTACTCTTTTTCTTTGAACGGAGTTAAAATTTAACTTAATCATTATTTATAAGTGAAAAACAAATCCGAGAATAATAAAAAACCTGAAATTAATACAGATTATAATGATTTATTTCTTCTATTAGACTTTCTTCAAGAAAAAGTAAAAAAATTAGATCAAAAAGAAAAAGAATTTGAGGAATTCCAAGAAAAAATTTATGATTATAATTTTGAGAAGCAATCAACTTTAGATCTTTTTGACCAAATTAATCATGTTCAAAATTTGCTTCATCAAAAAATCAAAGAATATGACAGTTTAAAATTTCAATATAATAGCCTCATTAAAGAAGTTTCAATAATTTACGAGACGTTAGATAAATACAAAAAAATTTCTATTGAGCAAAATAAAGAGATCTTAAGAGCTATTGATTTAATAAAGAAGAAAAAGAACTTAAATTAATATTAAGCAAATTTTTCTAAAAAAATTCAAGATATCTCTAAATTGAATCAAGTAAAGATGAAAATTCTTTTAGATTATTTTTAAAAATAATTATCTCATCTTCATTATCTATTTCTTTATTTGGAGTGAAATTTAAGGAAATATTATTTTCTATTTTTGGAAGCTTAATTTGATTTCCCATACCGACTTGGTAAAAACCTTCTGTGTCAAAGGTGAAATAAATTATCTTTTCTGATAATTCTTTAGGTAGATGATTTATATCTATTTCAAAGCTACTTGAGCTTGAAACTTTATAAGAGGAAAGATCATTTATCCATTTATCACATTTTATTTCTATTGGACTTAATGATTGAGATTGAAGCCATATACTTATAGATTTCTGGTCTCCTCCTCGAACTGCAGCCCAACCAGTAAGCAATCCTTGATCATTTAAATTATTAATTTCTCCATCAAAACCATAATATCTTGAAAATTTTTTATCAGTGTATTCTTCCTTATTTAAATTTGATATAAGTTCTAATTCAAAGATTTGATTGTTATTTTTATCTTCTACAATAAATTTTGGTTCGCCTTTATTTAAGGTACTGATATTATCTCTATTAAAAAATAGTTCAAATCCACAAAGATTTTTTGTTCCATATAAATTCATAATATCTTCTCTTTCTTGATTAATGGAAGAGGTTTCGACTTTTTTTTTGTCCACATATAAGATAACGTGATCGAGGTCATTTTTTTCTGAAAATGCCCATCCTCTTGCTCTCCCGGAAGATAAATAATCAATATAGCCAAAATTAAATTTTTTCTTATTTTTAAAAATTTTATATAGTTTTTTTAACAAAATAATCTCTTTAAATTAATTTTCATAATAATAAGTTCTTGTTAATTAAGAACAATTTTTTTAAATAAATTTATAATAAATTATTAAAAAATCCTTGATAAACTCAACCATTATTCTTTTCAGATTAATTTGAGGATATGATTCTTATTAACATTTGATAAAAAATAAGCTTTAATGAAGAAAAGTGTTTGTATTTTTTTAATTATTGGTGAAGATAATACCCTAATCAAAAAGAATATTGATAGTTTGAGTGATATAGATTTTATTAATGAATTAATTATTATTAATAATTCTTCTTCCATGGAGAAATTAAATAATCTTTTTCCAAAAAGACTTGCATTTGAAATAAAATTTTTAAATTTAGAGAATAATACTAATGTTGTTGAGGGAATAAATAATGCCCTAAGAAATTCCAATTCCGCTTATTCTTTGGTTTTAAATGATTATCAAAATTTGAATTCGCAAGCATTATTAAATATAGTAAACATCTTTAATCAAAATAATATTACAAAAATTATTTGCACAAATTCAATTTATACAGATACAAAAGATAACTTTTTAAGTCTTTATCCTGTAGGTAATATAGACAAATACTCAGATGAAAAAAATTATTTAAAACCTTTTAACAATTCAGCAGTTGTTTTCAGGAACAAAATATTTCGTCTAATTGGTGAATTTGATACTACATTTTCATATCATTTTATAAGCGAATATATAATGAGATGTTTGAAATTTAATTCTAAATTTGTCAGATTTGAAAGCTGTATCTTATCAAAAAGTGCTGTAACTCATCTTTCAATAATTGATGGTTTTGTTGATTTGAAAAGCGCATTTGAGTTTCTTAGTATAAATAATAAATTTAAAAATAAAAAAACAAGTTATATAGAAAAGAAAATCTCCCAATTAATTTATAAAAAAGATTATAGAGAAATTAACAAAATTATTAATAATAAGCAACTATTAAATATAGCAAGAGAGAAAATAGATTCTCTTTTTAAGAGTGTTAATTTTCAATTTAATCATGGTGATAAATACAATTTAATAGCTGAAGATAAACCAAAACAATTAAAATTAATATTAAATTCGAGATGGGACTTACAAAATAATGATTTACATCTCCAGAATAATGAAAGAAAACTTTGTTGTTGGCTAATAAAACACGGTTTTAATGAGTATCCTGCTTTATTAAATAATGAAGATAGTAAAGAAACAATTGATTGGCTTTATGAAAAACACTCAAAAGATTCCATTTCGAGATTATATAGAGCAATTTGGGATTCAAGTAAATTTTTTAAAAAAATTTTTAGAACAAATAATTCTTTAAAATTATTTGATTTATTTATTAAATTATTTTGGAATTTCTTACCATATAAGTTACCAAACAAGAAGAAATACAAATTTTTTAGAAAAATAAATTTTCATATTAGTAAATTTAAAAACTTTGATCAACCCAAAAAAGGGGTTAATTTAATAGGCTATGCAAAACATGCATTAGGTATAGGAGAAGACTTAAGAAGTACTGCCTTTGCTATTAAAAGTATGCAATTAGAAACAGCTATTATAAATTTTTCTCCCGGATCTTTTAAAGGCAGAGAAGAAAAAACTCTTAAGAAACTTATTCAAAAAAAACACTCATTTAAAACCACAATTTTGTGTTTGACCGCTGAAGAAACTTTAAGATATGTAATGAGAGAAGGCTCTAAGAATCTAAAAGGGAAATATGTCATTGGTTATTGGCCATGGGAATTGCCAAAATGGCCTAAAAGTTGGCTTTTTGCCTTGGACTACGTAAATGAGATATGGGTTTCAAGTAAACATATAAGAGACGCTATATCCATTGAGACAGATAAACCTATAAAAATCATGCCATTATGTGTAGATCAAGAAGGATTTCAACTTCGTCAAGAAAATTATAAAGAAAGGGAACAAAATAGGAAGAAATTTAATTTAGATTTAAACTCGATTTATATCTGTTACAGTTTCGATCAAAATTCATATATAGATAGAAAAAATCCATTAGATGCATTTAGGGCTTTTCAAATTGCTTTTCCTCCTTATCCTGCAAATTTGATGGACAAAAATGTGAAATTAATAATTAAAACTTTTCCAAATAAGAATATTTCTTGGGAATGGCAATACTTAAAGGAAATGACGAAATTTGATGAAAGAGTTGAAATAGTTGAAATGAACATGAACAGGATTGAACTAATGCAGTTTTATGGTTGTTGTGATATTTTTCTTTCTCTCCATAGGGCAGAAGGATATGGGAGGTGCTTAGCTGAAGCTCTGCAACTTGGATTAGATTTGATTGCCACAGACTGGAGTGGGAATAAGGACTTTTGTAAAGGTTCTCTTTATCATCCAGTTCCTTATGAATTAATGCCAGTAAAACCCCTAGAATATCCTTACTGGCAAGAACAATTTTGGGCTGAGCCTGACATAAAAGAAGCAGCAAAAATACTAATCAAAGTTGTATCCAGAAGAAAAAAAGAAGGTATTCCTAATCAAGAGATTAGCAAGGAATATCAAAGATACTTTTCTGCAAAAACTTGTGGAGAAAGATATAAAAAAAGATTAGAAGAATTAAATTTATTTAACGCAAATTAAAATTTGGTTTTGCAAGATTTAAAGACCAGTCTTCTTTAATACGTGTTAATGAAGGATTATAGTTTGGGTCTTCGATAATAATATGATTCCATTTTTTTTTAAAAAATTTATATTCTTTCTTCCATCTTTTGAATTCTCTCCCAATTGGTTTACCTCTAGATTTCGATTCAAAATGTATTGCCTCAATTTGAGGCAGATATATGTTTTTTAATCCTAGTTCATTTGCTCTTAAGCAGAAATCCACATCATTATAATTTACTGGGAAGTTATTCTCATCCAATCCTTTCAATTCAATCCACACTTTTCTTTCAACAGCAAGAAATGCTCCTGTGACGGCCGAAATGTTTTGTGAATAATTTAATCTATTCGAATGACCTGAATCATTCCTCCCAAAATTTTTGTGACTATATCCTGCTGATCCATATATACCTAATATTATTCCTGCATGTTGTATTTTATAGTCTGGATAAACTAGTTTTACGCCAACACATCCAATTTCTTCTCTTAGAGCATAAGAAGCAATTAAAGATGCCCAATTTTTTGTAAGTATTTTTAAATCATTATTTAATAAAATTATCACCTCTCCATTTACATATTTAAAGGCATGATTATTTATGGCAGAATAATTAAATTCTCCAGGGTAACTAATTATTTTAAAATTGATTTTTTTAGATGATACCTCTTTAAGATTATTTAAAAAATCATGAGTAGATTTTTCAATACTATTATTATCTATAATAATTATCTCTAAGTAGCATTCAAGTTCAGTTTCAATTATTGAGTTTATACATGTTCTTAATAGTTCTACTTTGTCTCTTATAGGAATAAGAATTGAAATCAAAATATCTTTTGGCATTTCATATTTATATTCCAAAGATGAAAGTTTTTTATTTGTACTAATTGAAAATCCCCTAGGATAAATATTTTTAAATGTTTTAAGAATATTTGCGCGATATGATTCAAGATTTTCTATTTCATTTTTCTGATCATCTTTCTTAAAGACCTTATGACCTAATATCAAAGGGATATGACTAATTAAATTCTCTCTTTTTTCACTAATTAGATAACTTACAATATTTATTAATTTTTCTTTTTTATTAACTATGTCTTTTTGAATAAATAAATTTATAAATTGACTATATAAAGAAAAATCTATTATCCAAATTGAACTATAATTTGGATTTGAGAAAAATAATTCTTTATTCCAGGAAGGTTTAAAACTTGGGGAACATCTTTCTCCATTTTGGTTCAATGAATCTTCATCTCCGTAAAATAATAATGTCTTAGGAGAAGAATCTATGCCCCAAATAATTGCATTTACGGCGATCTCACTTAATCTGATATCAGAACTTTTTAAAATAAAGAACTTTTTTTGATTCGTAACTAATAAATTTTCTTTTTCATTAAATGCATAATTAGTTTGGTTAATTCTTTTAAGATAAAGTTCTTTTTTAAATTCATTCTCGTATATTTCAATCCAGGCTTGATAGTTTATTAAATTACCTCTAATAGGATTTGGATCAAAAAATTTGTTATAAATTTTCCAATACCTACAGAAACTCGTGGTGTCTGATACTAATAAAGGAGTATTATTATTTATTTTTCTAATAATCTTTCTTTTTGCGAACCAAAAAGGTATTTTGAAAAAATAAATATTTTTAAAAATAATAGGATAATCAATATTATTTAATAAGATCTTTAAATTTACTTTCTTTGGTAAATATACAATTCTCCATCTAATTCTTGTTGAAGGAATTTTTCTCCCTTGTCTTAATGATGAATTATTTGATTCAACATAACCAATGAGATTATTGTTATCGCCTAAATGACATATACCTAAAAAATACCAACCAGAAATATGAAAATTATTTAAATTTAGATAAATAAATTTTTTATTAAATTTATAAAGATTATTTTTTATTAATTTATGATTATTTTTTGATTCTGATTCAAATGAATATTCCCATGAATCAATAAAATAAAATCCCAATAATTTGAAAACGTATTTTAAAATTGAGCTTTTATCGGTTTTAGATATGAATTTTTTATCAAGCTTCATCTAAATGATTTTCTGATAAACCTAGTAAGAACTTTGATAAGAAATAAATAATAGTTATTATTACAAGAACAGTAAGAAATCCCTTATGCCTCCAATATAAGTATTGCTGCTCAGCCATGACAGGCTTAGAGACAACAGCCAAAAATCTCTGTTGTTGCAAGCTATCTATCCTTGTAGATTCTGCAGTTGATAAAGCAGATTTATATAAATCCTCAGCAAATGCTAATTTTGATCTTAGATTATTTAATTTAGCTACTTTTTTATTTAAATTCTTTCCTTCAGGACTGACAACTCCTCTACGCTCATTTTCAATCATTTTTTCTATCTCTTCAACTAGGTTTAATACATCTAAAACTTCGGGAGCTTTGGGTGAAACAAACTTCTTTTTAATTGTTGCTAATTCTACTTTTTTTTGAGCTAAATTACTTTCTAAAGTAGCTATTAAATTATTTGTAGTTGCAGCATCAAAAGATAAGTCTAAACTCTTATTTTTTAATTGAAATCTTTGCAATTCATTTTGGGCAATTTCAAATTTTTCAAGATTATCTATAACTTGTTTTTTAGCAAAATCTAATTGTTTTTTATAAATATCTTGATTTAATTTGTTTACAAAAAGTTCAGCTTGATTCAATAAAAAATTATTAATATTGAGAGAGGTTGAAGGCTCAAAACCAAAAGTAGTTACTTTTAAAATTCCTGAAATTTCATCTAAATTAACTGAAACTTGTTTCCTATAAAATGCATATTTTTCTTCTCTATAAATATTAGTATTTAATCCTGCGAAAACATCTGGAAACTTCCTTTTATTGAGTATTACGTATGGCATTTCTTTTTCTAAGGCTTCTAATACTTGAGTTGATAGCAAATAAGTTTTTAAATATCTCGCATCTTCTAATGAGCCTGTATTCCCCGAGCCAAGTAAAGCTCCTAAAGTGAATGTTGTGGAAGATTCATTTTGTGACTTTCTTACCACTACGTCTGCAGATGTTATATATCTATTTCTTCCAATACCATAAAAATAAATAGTTGTGATTAATATTGATCCAGCAGCTATTAATAAATAATTATTTCTATTTAGCGATTTTTTCCTTACTGATTTACGACCTCTACCTTTCTTTAGAAAATAGTTAAGAAATCGATCTAACCCAAATGATCCTCTCACAACAAAAATAATAACTTATGAATTTAAATACTTTTTCTAACTTAATTCTAGCAGACAGGCGTATTTTATTTTTTGAAGTTCTTACAATTTTGTACTATGTACTCATCCTGTTGATTTTTTATTACGATTAGTACGGTTTCTTTTAGATTTGCTTTTTTTATTTAACCTTAATAATTTTTTGTGTTCTTTAATTGCCTCTTTTACACTATCAAACTCAATAATTTTACCTTTGTTTAAAATAAATGCTTTCTGACATAAGGGCTTTAAACTCCAAAGATTGTGATTGACCATAAGAAAATCTGAGTTTATCAGTTTCTTTTTTAGAATTTTTGCACATTTTTCTCTAAAAATAAAATCACCAGCAGCACTAACCTCATCTATGAGGTAGATATCGAAATCAAATGCCATTGAAAGTGCAAAAGTAACTCTAGATCTCATTCCATCAGAATACTTTTTAAATGGTTTGTCAAAATATTTCCCAATATCTGCAAAATCTTCTACAAAATTTATTTTTTCTTGAATTTTTTCTTTTTCATTGCCATGAAATATCATTGATACAAATTTTGTATTCTCCCTTCCACTTAAACTTCCCTGAAACCCACCTTTTAGACCAACTGGCCAACTAATTTTTTTATCTGAAAATACTTTACCCGAATCTGGAAAATCCATCCCCCCAATTATCCTTAATAATGTACTTTTACCCGCTCCGTTTCCGCCTATTAAAGCTACAGATTCACCAGTATTGATTTTAAATGATAAATTTTTAAAAACATAATTCCTCCTGCCATTATGAATATAACTTTTAGTTAGATTTTTTACTTCAATCATAAGGTCCTTAAAATTCTTTCATTATTTGAATAAACCCATAAGCCGAGAGTGCAGGAAATTATGGCAAAAGCCAAACTATATGTAATTGAAATTTTATCTGTATTAATAATGTAATCTTTATTAAATCCATGACGTGTCATCTCAATAGCCTGCAAAATAGGGTTCCAGCTTAAAAAAGGTTGGAATCTTTGAGGAATACTTTCCAAAGAGAAAAATATTCCAGAAGTAAGAAATAAAGGTCTTTGTAAAAAAGTTACAAATAATTTTATTAAAGGATATCTATGTCCTGCAACCATGAAAAAAGTTCCTAATCCAAAGCCAGTGAATGTCAATATTACATAATTAACAAATATCAAAGGAAGATCATCAAGAGTAAAAGTTTCAAATATTAGAAATATAGCAGAGGTTAAAATAATAAATACAAATGAGAAAAGACCAGATTCTACATAAACTCTTGCAAGTATTGTATCAATTGGTTTAACTTGTCGATAGAAAAATAATGCTTTATTAGCTTCAATTGAATTAAGTGATCTTGTGATTATTTCAAAAAATAGAGTATAAAGAATAATGCCCGAAATTAAAAAAATAGGAACAAAAGAAACATCAAGTCCACCAACTCCTCTTCGACGAATAAATCCAAAAATTAATAGAAATATAATAAAAGTACCTATAGGTTGCAACAAGACTCCAAAGAATCCAAATTTTACTAAACTTATTCTCGTTTTTAATTCCCGATAAATTAATGCAGATACTACATTCTTTTGTTTAAGAAAACCTTTGATTATTAAATATAACTTTTTATTTTTAAGAATTTCCATTGGCTTTATTTTTTATATTGTTTTAATCTCTATTCAAAATTTTGTAAAGCGAAGCGGCATTAATTATTGGCTGAACAGGCTCTACAGCAAATTTCAAAGTCGTTGAAGTTTTTGCTAATAAATTCTTGGGAACAATTATTACATCGCCATCTATTAGTGATGGATTAGAGTTTTTATTAATACCTGATGAAGGATTAAAAACTATTTTTTTTTGAATTGTTGATCCATCATTTATTAATCTTATAAGTCTAATATCGTTTCGCTTTGAATTTTCATTAAGCCCACCTGCTGAAAAAATTGCCAAGTTAAGTGGACTGTTAGCTCTTATTTGCTGCGGACCAGGTTGTTTTACTTCCCCGATTACGTTTACAGTTATTGCTGGAGGAGAAAAACTAGATCCTGCTATTTTTAAAGATTCTTCTTCACCTCTTGATTTAGTCTTATTAATTTTTAAACTATCACCATCATATATGTAAGGATTATTAACTGATACACCTTTACTTAATGCTTCCCAATAATTAAGAACAATCATGTCCTCATCATTATTCCCTCTTCTTAATTCTATGTTTCTTAAATCTCCATTTGAAGTGATCCCTCCTGCTTTTTGAATTGCTTCTACTACTGTAGGCCAACCTTGTGATGTGACTACCGATGACTCTCCTCCATCAGTATTAGATAATTTGTTCATTGAGTTTAATCCAATACTATATATACCTGGCCTTTGAACTTCGCCACTTACTAATATCCTTACATCTCTAGTGGAAACTAAGTCAATATAAACTATGGGATTTCTTAGTATTTTTTTATATTTTTCATGTATTTCCTTTTCTGTTTGATCAATAGTTAAACCCCATACTTTTAATGCACCTATTCTAGGTAGATTAATAGTGCCATCTGGTAAAACAGAAATAACTGAATCAAAACCTTCAGTTTTAAAAATTGTAAGTGAAATTTTATCACCAGGTCCTAACTTGTATTTTGGAACTTTAAAGTTAATTTGATCGTTTATGACTGATGAATCTTTATTATTTTTAAAATCAGAAGAGTTAATATTTTTAGTTTGAAATATAGAAAAAAATAAGAGAATTAGTAAAAATTTTTTTCCAAATATTTTCATAAAAAGCTATTTTTAATTAAATTATACTACTAAGGATATTAAGATCAATATATTAAAAGCATGGGAAAAATAAAAAACTTTAAATTTTCTTTATTTCATAAATTTACTATACCAATTTTTATTTTTTAAATACCACTTTACAGTATCTTTAATCCCCTCTTCAAAAGAATATATAGGATACCAATTCAACATTTTTTTGATTTTTTTTGACTCAATTGAATATCTAAAATCATGTCCTTTTCTATCTTCCACATAAGAAATTAAGCTACTATGCGAGAATTTTTTTGGATTGATATTATCAAGATAATTACAAATTAATTTAGCTATCTCGTTATTTGTTTTTTCCTCGTTACCCCCAATACAGTATCTTTCTCCAATTAGTCCATTTGTTAATACTTTGATCAGAGCATTAGCATGGTCTTCAACATGTAACCAATCTCTAATATTTTCTCCATTACCATAAATTGGTATTTTGGATTCGCATAACGCATTTATTATAATTTTTGGTATTAATTTCTCAGGATATTGCCATGGTCCATAATTGTTACAGCAATTAGTTATTAATGTAGGAAGTGCGTACGTATGATGCCATGAATTAACTAAATGATCACTAGAGGCCTTACTTGCTGAATAAGGACTTCTTGGCTTGTATTGAGATTCCTCATTAAATTTTCCTTTTTTACCCAAGGTGCCGAATACTTCATCGGTGCTTATGTGATGAAATTTGAAATTATTTTTTCTATCATAGGGAAGGGATTTATAATGCAATCTAGATGCTTCAAGTAGATTATATGTACCAATAATATTGCTTGCAATAAAATCTTTGGGATTTTCTATTGATCTATCTACGTGACTTTCCGCAGCGAGATGCATAACTAAATCAGGATCAGCAAAATTAACCGCGTTAGATGTATCTACTGGATTTTTAAGATCTACATTTATAAATCGATACCTTTCTGTGTTTTTTAATCCTAAATTTAATAATTCTTCATTAATTGAGGTTAGATCGCTTGCATAACTCATTTTGTCTAGGTTAAAAATAGTACATTCTGAATCTTTCAATAATTTTCGAATAACAGCACCACCAATAAAACCAGCACCTCCTGTTATTAATATCCTCGGTTTTCGTTGAAAGTTATCAAAAATATCCATATTTTTAACTAAGAATAATATTTTTATTTTGTTGATACTCGATTAAGATTTTTCTTAAATTTTTTTTCCAGTTAATTGGTTTAATATCTAAAAGTTTAACAGTATTAAGTGTATCTAAAACGGAATACTCAGGTCTTTTCGCGAGGGTTAAATATTCTGTACTATTTATAGGATTGATTATCGCTTTTTTTTCTATTATTTTTAATTCTTTAGCAATATCCCCAATAGCATCTGCAATATCAAACCAGCTCGCCATTCCTTCGTCACACCAATGCATAATGAAAGGTAAATTTTTTTTATGTTTAAATTTTATTATTTCCCAGCAAACCTTACCTAAATCAGCCGCACTAGTTGGAGATCCAATTTGATCTGATACTACATCTATATATTTTCTTTCAGAGAGCAGTTTAAGCATCTTTAAAATAAAATTCTTTCCTCTTGGGCTTATTACCCAACTAGTTCTTAGGATAGTGGCATTTTTAATATTCTTAATATTCTTTTTAATTAGTTCTTCTCCAAGAGATTTTGAAAAACCATATTTAGATAAAGGATTCTTTTTTTGGTTTTCCTTATATGGAAAATTTTGTTTGCCATCAAAAACGTAGTCAGTGCTTAGTTGCAATAAATTCCCATTAATTTCGTTGATTGCTTCTGTAAAAGCTTTAGGTGCATAACTATTGATTTTTTTACAAATAGAAAATTCTTTCTCAGCATCATCAACTGCAGTATATGCCCCACAATTTATAACCCAATCAGGTCTATTTTCTCGAAATATCTTTTTACAAGATTCATAATTAGACAAATCTAATTGATTTCTATCAGGATAAATTAAATCCACTTTTTTAGGCTTGCATTTTATAATTTCTTGACCCACTTGGCCAGATCCACCAGTTAAGAGAACCTTCATTTTAGAATTTAATTGAATACCTCAGCATTTTTCAAAAAAGAAGCTTTTGAATCCTTTTCTGATAATTTTGGTTTTGAACAATTTATTTCTATTAAAGGCCAATTAATATTTATATCTTTGTCATCCCATCTTATAGACCTGCCTTGCTCTTTAATCCATAACTCACTTGTTTTATAAAGAACTTCTGAGTTTTCTTCTAGAGCTAAGAAACCATGTGCAAATCCAACTGGTATCCAAATCATTAGTTTTTCTATATTATCTAATACTATGCTTGTCCACTCACCGAAAGTTGAAGAATTTTTTCTTATATCTACTGCCACATCAAATACTGCACCTGAAACACATCTGACTAGCTTGCCTTGAGGTTTAGGTCCAATTTGATAATGAAGGCCTCTGAGTACACCAATATTGGATAATGAGTGGTTATCCTGTAAGAATTTTACTTCTTCCCCAACTGCATTATTGAATATTTCTTGATTCCAACTTTCATAAAAGAAGCCTCTCTCATCTTCAAATACTCTTGGTTTGAGAATAAAAACTTCTTTAATAATATTGCCCTTATTTGAGGATAAATTTTTAATATCCATTTTCTAAATTAATTGTTTTTAAGCTCCTAAAGTTTTTTTTTCAAAAAGTATTGATCTTAAATACTCTCCATATCCACTTTTAATTAGATTAGTTGATAATGAATAAAGTTGTTCATCACTAATATAACCCATCCTCCATGCAACTTCTTCGGGACATCCAATTTTTAAACCTTGTCTTTTTTCTAATAATCTTATGTAAGATGAGGCTTCGTGAAGAGAATCCGTTGTTCCTGTATCTAGCCAAGTCATCCCTCTATTCATTTTCTCCACGATTAATTTACCTTCATGAATATACATTTTGTTTATATCTGTTATTTCCAGCTCGCCCCTATTTGAAGGTTTAATCTTTTTTGCTTTTTCAATAACAGAGTTGTCATAGAAATATAAACCAGTTATGGCAAATTTACTCTTTGGATTCCTTGGTTTTTCCTCGATATTTTTAGCTTTTCCTCTGGAATCAAATTCTAAAACACCATACCTCTCTGGATTAACAACTGAGTAGGCAAATATTGAAGCGCCTTCATTTGAATGATAGTTTTTTTGTAATTTATTAACAAAAAAATCACCATGAAACAAATTATCCCCCAGTATTAATGTAACGTTTGAATTATCAATGAATTCTTCACCTATGAGAAATGCTTGCGCAATCCCCTCAGGTTTTCTCTGGATTTCGTAACTTATATTTATGCCAAACTGTGATCCATTTCCTAAAAGCTTTTTGAAAGATTCATTATCATGAGGTGTAGTAATAATTAATATATCTTTAATCCCCGCAAGCATAACTGTGGACAAGGGATAGTAGATCATAGGCTTGTCATAAATTGGTATTAATTGTTTACTAATTACTTTTGTGATTGGATGCAATCTGCTCCCGTTGCCACCCGCTAAAATAATACCTTTTCTTCTTACCATTATATTAATTCTTTTTAATTATCAATTTTGATTATCTATATTACTTGAAAGGAATACTTGTTTGATATGCAATAAAATTAAAAGTTATAATTGAAAAAATGAAATCTAATATGCCTAAAGATTTTTTTTATAAGTTTTTTTTAATGAAGTCAAGAACAAAAAAAATCATAAAAGAATTCCAATTAGATAATACAATTCTCTATTCATGGGGGATGAAAAGATCGGGAGAATTCCTTCGAAATAATACCAAAAATAAAAAATTAGTTTTTATTGAAGATGGATTTGTTCATTCATTTGGGACAAAAAAGAAGAAAATACCGTTTAGCATTTGTTACGATAATCAAGGAATATACTACGATTGCGATAGCGATAACGATTTAAAAAAGTATGTCAAAGAAAAACTAAGTAAAAAAAATACTTCTAGAGCAAAAAAAATAATAGAATTATGGAAAAAATATTCGATTTCCAAATATAATTTTTCATCTTTTATAGAACCTCCCTCATTTCCTTACATACTTCTAGTAGATCAAACTTTTGGAGATCTTTCTATAGATTACGGAGATGCTGATGAGAATTCATTCAAGAAGATGTTTGAATTCGCAGTCAATAATTGGCCTGATCATAAGATTATTATAAAGTCACATCCAGACGTAATTAACTATAAAAAAAAAGGTTGCATTAACATATCTCAGTATTCAAAAGAAAGAATCATTATTCTGGGGGATATTGGCCAAATAAATAGATTAATAGAGTTTAGTTCAGCAGTATGCGTAGTAACTAGCCAAGTAGGATTTGAAGCTTTAATTTATGGTAAGGAAGTTCATGTCTTTGGGAAACCATTTTATTCAGGGTTAGGGTTAACAATTGATCATAATACAAATAATAAGCAGGTTAATAATCAAATTAAAATTGAGCAGCTTGTTTTTTCTTCTTTAGTAAAGTATCAAACTTGTTTAGATCCAAGAACAAAAAAAGAATGTGAAATTGAAGAAATAATGCAATATATTTATTATTTGAGAAAAACTTCTAAATTTCTTCCAAAAGATTTAGAGGCTATAAACTTAACTCCTTGGAAAGCAAGGCAAATTAATCGTTTTGTTTATCCTGTTACTGAGAAAAAAGTAAAATTTTTGAAAAGATTCAAAAGTAAAATGAAAAATATTATTGTTTGGGGTAAAAATATAAGAAATGAAGGCTATATCAATCAAGTCGATGATTTCATTTCGGTAGAAGATGGATTCATCAGATCTGTCGGTCTTGGTGGTGATCTATACCCTCCATTAAGCCTTTTATTTGATAAGAAAGGCATACATTATGATGCCAGTAGGGTAAGTGATCTAGAGGATCAACTTCAAAATACTAAAGTAAACTATAATGAAAAAATGAGAGCAAGGAATGTAGTTGATTTAATAATTAAATTTAAAATTAGTAAGTATAACCTTAGAGTTACTGAAAGAATTGAGTTGCCGAAAAATGCTATTAATAAAGAGATAATCGGCGTACTTGGCCAAGTGGAAAGTGATAATTCTATTATTTATGGTGTTCCTGAAAATACTATTCAAAGAACAAATTTTGCTTTAGTTGAGCAGGTTAGGAAAGATTACCCAGACGCCTTTATCATTTATAAACCACACCCTGATACTGAGTCTGGTCTAAGAGTGAAAGGTAAAGAAGAAGATTCTATTATTATTAACGCTGATCTTATCGCTCATAAAACTTCACTTGAAGATCTATTCAATAAGGTTGATAAGATAGCTGTTTTTACTTCCCTAGGTGGATTTGAAGCCTTAATAAGGGGAATATCTGTAATTACCTATGGTTTCCCGTTTTATGCAGGCTGGGGGTTAACCCAAGACTATTTAGAACAACATGCATGGGCAAAACGAAGAACTCGGAAATTGACGATAGAAGAATTAACATTTATTAGCTTAATTAAATATCCTCTCTATTCAAGCATTAAGTTTAATTGCCTTACAGAAATAGAGAATATTTTTGAAGAGATACTTGAAAGTAGTGGGGAAAGAAATTTAGAGCAAATTATATTTAAATATTGGGGTATTTTAAAAGACTACTTTTCAAAAATTAGTAAATAAATGATTTCCAATTACAAAAGACCATTTTTTAGAAAAAAGGTTTTAATTGAAGGAAATTGTTTGTTTCTGATAGGTCCTATTGGAACATTTTTCTCAAGATTATCTAGGTATTTAGAAGATAATTATGTAAGAACTTATAAAATTTTATTTCCTTTACATGAGTATGGCTTTTCTAAATCAAAAATAATAAAATATGATCAAGATATAGCTAAATTTAAGAAATTTTTAAGCAAAACTATAATAAATTATGAAATAAAGCATATATTTATGTATGGGAACGTTCTAATTCCTCATAAGCAGGCTTTAGATTTAGTAAAAGAATTAAATTTAGAGGGTATAAGTGTAAAAACTCATATTTTTGAGCTTGGTTATTTGAGACCTAACTTTGTCACTCTAGAGAATGAGGGAATAAACTATAATAGTAGCCTTATTAGAAGCAGAGAATTTTATTTAAAGCAGGATTCATATTCAATCTTGCCAGTACCAAAAAAACATGCTCGCTTTAGAATAAGAAAGATATGGAAAACAATTTCGTTTATTAACCATAGCTTTAAAAATTATAAAATCGTTGAAAAGGAACACAAGCTTCAGCCTAAACCAATATATATTTGGTTCCAAATAAAGGGTTTCTTTTTAAAATACTTTTTCTTTTTTTCTGAATATAAATTAAAAAATTATTTCTTGACTAAAAAGTACTTTTTAGTGATCCTACAAGTTTCTACGGACAGTCAATTAACAGAGGGGTCTGATTTTAAAGATAATAAAAAATTTATCTATAAAGTAATAAAAGATTTTGCCGAAGCTTCCAGAAATGATGTTAATCTTGTCTTCAAACATCATCCAAGAGATAGAGGTTATACCAATTACTACTATGAGATAGAAAAAATATCAAAAGAGTTTGGTGTTCACAAAAATATATTTTATATTCATGATTATTATCTATCTAAGTTATTTCAAAACCAAAATTGTAAAGGTACAGTGCTTATAAATAGTACTGTGGGATATCAATCTTTATATCATTCTGTACCTGTTAAATCACTTGGGATTACCCCTTACAATATCAAAGGTCTTTCAGATCAAAAAGATTTAGTTTCATTTTTTAAAAATCCTTCTCCTGTTGATAAACTATTATTCAATAAATTCTACAAATATATCTTGGAGAATTCACAAATTAATGGGAATTTTGATGGATTTTTCCCATTTAGAAACGTTTTTATAACTAAAAAGTGAAAAGATTCAATTTAAAAAAATCTTTAACTATTATTTTAAGAATAAATAATTTTATTTTTTCATATCTACTTTATTTAATTCAGTTAATACTTATTCTTTTAAATTTAAAAAAATTTGCAAAAAAAGTATTTAATTCTGCTTCTTACTTTTGTTCACTTTCGTTAGGTATAAATTATGATATTGATCCAAATTTAAAAAAAAAATTTTTACAAAAAGCTATTCACATATCAAATCATGATAATCCACTAGATATATTTGTAGCGCAGAACTTTTTTAAAATTAAAACTATTACAACTGTCGATCAACACCTTAAGAATTTCCTTCCTTTTTTTGATCTTTCATTAAAAAATTATGGACATTATTGTTTTGATTATTTAAATTTTCATGATAGAAAATTAGCTTATTTATTTTTAGATAGAGTTTGCAAAAATGATAAAAATGTTCTTATTTATCCAAGCGGATCTATTTATACATCAGTTACCGAACGATTCTCAAAAAGTGTATCTAAGTTATCAATGGTTAATAAACTAAAAGTAATAGCTTGGAAATTTATTTTCAATGATCAAGCAAATATTAAATACGATAGAAATATTGGTAAATATATCTTAAAAAGGATATTTTCTGAAAAATTAGTATTTCAAATAGCAAAAGTTAAAGTTTTCAATCCAAAAGATTATAGAAATATTGAAGAATTTCATTCAGAACTTTGCTTATTTTATTTAGATTCTTAAAAAATCTTTGTTTATCAAAAACTATATTTTTCAAGATATTTCCTTTGTTTATCGGAGATATTTTCTGATCTGCCTGAAAATAGAAGTTGTATTATTCCGTTATAGTCTTTCGCTATAGAGTAATTTTCATAAGACACTTCGCAATACCTTAAATATGGCTTTAATACTTGAGGCATTTGAAAATTACCATCAAGTTTTTTTAATTCTTTTTCTATAAACTTAATATTTTCTGATTTGAGCTTAAATTTTTCAGAGTCTATCTCATAATCAATTTGATACTCATATATGTATTTCCCATTTGGCAAATCTAAAGACCGCTTATTTGAGAGCTTTAAAATTTTTAAGAAAGCATTTATACAATCCTTGTTAAGAGATCTATGATTAAAACTTATTAATCCAATACCCAAATTCATTTTTTTTGACTCAGGGATTCTCACAAATCCTCTAATTAATTCTTTAAGTATCTTCTTATTTTGGAAATCTGGCATTACAAATGTTCTTCCTATTTCGCAAAAATTCTCATTTTTCAATTTATCGAAAGTACCGGGATGGTAAGACTCTAAATAAGAATATTCTTTATTATTTACGGAACCTTTTTCGCTCAATAAAAATCTTTGTCCCCCAGCTAATTGCATTTTTTCTTTGTCCCAAATCATCATGTGCAAAAAGAAAAAATCTCTTTCTTCAATATCATTTTTTAATGGGTTTGTTTTTAATACATTAAATGCTTCTGCTCTTTGCTCTCCATACCAATCAAATTGGCAAGCTAATTTTTCGCCAGGGATTAGGTATATTAGATGTTCTTTAGAGTTCTCAATAATATAACTACCGAAATTTTTAGTAAAAAATTCGTACATTTAATATTAAATTCGAAAGAGTATTTGTTTCTTAATTAAAGCTAATTTAATATAAAATGAAAAGGTCTATTTATTTTCTTACATTATTAAATTTGTAAACTTTGATTTATTAAGTAAACCTATTGCGGTCATTTCTAATGGAATGACCCCAACTGTATTTTATTGGCTTAATATTTTTAGTTCTAAGGTTATAAATCCTAGAAACCTAGATAAAAAATATTTAAATAAGTTTGAAACAATAATATTAGTTAGGTATATACCCTTAAATATTTTTCTTGATCTTATCCTTTTAAAAAGGAAATCAAAAAAAATAATATTACTCCTTGACGATAATTTACTTGATTTACATATCTTCTCAGAAATACCTTTTCTTTATAAGTTAAAAATCTTCATCAATATTTACTGCTATAAATATTTCTTTCATTTTTTTCTTAATGAAATTTGGGTAACAAATAAATTGCTAGCAGAAAAAGTAAAGCAAAAAATTCCAAAAAATAATATTAATATTAATTTGTTAACTCTAAAGCATAATCAAAATATTCCATTAAGAAAAGTTTATAAAATTGCCTATCTTGGGACTAGTTCGCACACTAAAGAGTTGCTTTGGTTGAAGAAACTTTTTGAGAAAATACAGCTACAAAGAAATGATTGTATTATTGAAATTTATGTAAATAAAAAATGGAGAAATTATTTCAAATCAGTTCCAAGAATAAAAATGTCATATCCTTTGGATTGGGAGACATTTTTTTTTGATACCACGATAGGTAAAGTAGATATTGTCTTGAACCCTATTTTTAACTCAAATTTTAATAACTTTAGATCTCCAACTAAGTTTTTTGATATTACTAGACTTGAAGCTGTAGGGATTTATAGTAATTTAAAGCCATTTTGTGACTTTATTAATGATAATCATGACGGTATTTTATTAGATAATAATATTGATGATTGGATTGAGAAAATAACTTATCTTCTTGATAATTCAGATGTAAGGGAACAGTTATTCCTAAATGCTTTAAAAAGATCAGAAAAGACTTTTAATGCTTTTTAAATACTTAAATGCATTGTGATAATTTAACAGAGCCTATAAGTGTTCCATCATCATCAATAACTGGCAAAATTGATATCTTATTTGATTGCATTAAATCTAATGCCTCGGAAACTTTTGACCTTGATTTAGTAGTTATAGGAAGAGAAAATTTAAGATCTCTTATATTAGCGGTTAATTTAATTCCACTTTCAATACATCTTCTAAGATCCCCATCGGTAAAGACCCATAAAAGTTTTTTGTTTTCACAAACAAAAACTGCGCCTTGTTGTCCTTTAGATATTTCTATTATTACATCCTTTATAGAAGTATTTTTCGCACAAATTGGTAGGGATTCAGCATTCATAATATTATCAACGGTCTCAAAATTTAGCTTGTGAAGACTCCCTGACGGATGAAATCTTGCAAAGTCAATTTCTTTGAACCCCCTCTCCATCGCACAAATGCTGGCTAATGCATCTCCAAGTGCCATTGTCACTGAAGTGGAGCATGTAGGAGCTAAATTCAAAGGACAAGCTTCACTTTCGACAGATGAATTCAGACTAATAGAGGCTTCCTTACTTATTGTTGAATTTATATTCCCTGTAATTGCTATGCTCTTGATACCATTTCTTTTGGCGTAGTTTAAAAGTCTTACTAATTCATCAGTTTCTCCACTATTTGAAATGCAAATTAAAATGTCATCTCTTCTTAATATCCCAAGATCACCATGGAAAGCATCCGAAGTGTGAAGAAAGATGGAAGGTGTGCCTAACGAGGCAAAAGTTGAGGTTATTTTTTTACCAATGTTTCCTGATTTACCAATACCTGAAATCACTACTGTCCCTTTGCATTCAATAATTAAGTCAATGCACTTAGAAAAATTTAAACTTATTTTTTTAGATGAAGCAAAAATTGCATTAGCCTCAGCTTCTAGGACCCTTTGTGCTTCTTTGATTCTTTCAGTAGGTCTCATCTAATAAAGACATAATTAATAATAATAAAGCCTCAGGCTCAAATTTTAAGTAGAAATTTGTAAATAAAAAAAGAATATAAACAAGATTCAAATGTTATGGAATTAAATATATACCTCTTAATGAAAAAAGATTAACAACTTTTCTTAAAGTACTTGGGCCTGAAAACTATATAGGATTAGGCAAATTATGTTAGTTTAATATGATGAATTGATAGAGAATAACTTTACGATGTATTTTTATCCGATAAATATAGGAGAGTCAAAAAAAATAACAATTATTGGTGGTTTAAATGTTTTAGATGGTATTGATGAGGCTGTTAAAATTGGTATGAAATTCAAGGAATCTTGTGATAGAAACCAAATTTCCTATGTCTTTAAGGCAAGTTTTGATAAAGCTAATAGAACATCTTTTGATAGTTATAGAGGACCTGGATTTACTAAAGGTTTAGAGATGTTGAAAGAAATAAAAGAAATTTTGAAAGTTCCAATTGTCACAGATATTCATGAGACATTTCAGGCAACAAAAGCTGCAGAAGTGTGCGATATGCTTCAACTTCCCGCTTTTTTAGCGCGTCAAACTGATCTTATTCAAGCCTTAGCTAATACAGGTAAACCTATAAATATTAAAAAACCTCAATTTATTTCACCAGAACAAATTAAGTTTATTGTTCAAAAGTTTTCAAAATTTGGATGTGAAGATGTTGTTATTTGTGAAAGGGGAAGTATGTATGGATATAACCAACAAATAGTTGATATTGTTGGTCTACAAGTCATTAAAGAACAAACGAATAAACCAGTTTGTGTTGATATTACTCACTCCTTACAATTTAGGAATGAAAGTAGCTCGGCATCAAGCGGGAGAAGGAAATATGCTTTAAATTTGGCTAAAGCAGTCACTGCTACATCTATTGATGCATTATTCGTTGAAGCACATCAAAACCCTGATTTTGCTAAATGTGATGGCCCCTCAGCAATTCCATCAAATATGATTCCCGAATTTATAGATCAAGTGTGTGAGATAGATAACCTCGTAAAGAATCAGGATATTATTCAGATTGAGTAAAAAATTTATTGTTATTGACTTACCTAGTTAAATATAATGAACTAATTCAAAGTAATATTTCAATGAAAGATAAGACTTGTACTATTGTGATTCCAGCGAGAATGGGATCCTCTAGATTACCTAATAAACCATTAAAACAATTAGCGGGCAAACCACTTCTCAAATGGGTTATTGAATTGGCTGAAAATGCTAATTTTAAAAAATCTTTAATTGTATTAACAGAAGATAAGATAATCTATGATTTTGTTGATGATTTAGGAGTTAAATGTTTTCTCACTGATAAGATCCATAAAAATGGAACTTCGCGGATATTAGAAATTATCGATCATATCGAATCTGATTTTATTATTAATTTGCAGGGGGATGAACCCTTAGTTAACCCTAACGATTTAAGTGATTTATATGAAAAAATAAAAACTACTGATGTAGATATTGCTTCGATTTGTCATGAAGTTGATAGTTTAGAAGCAGAAGAACCCTCTAATGTAAAAGTGGTTTTTGATATTAATCAACATGCTCTTTACTTTAGTAGATCAAAGATTCCATACGGAGCGAAAAAATTTTATGTTCATAAGGGTATTTACGCATTTAAAAAATCTGCTTTGCAGAAGATCAAAGCTCTTAAATCTAGTTTTCTAGGCAATTTGGAAGATCTTGAACAATTGCAATGGTTAGAAAATGATATGTCATTAAAAATGCTTATCACAAAAAATAAGTCAATAGGAGTTGACACCCCAGATGATTTGATAAAAGCAGAAAATGCATTACTATCTAATAATATTAAAGGCCTTATTTGTGATGTTGATGGAACATTAACCAACGGGCTTGTATGGTACGGAAATGATGGAGAGCAGTTGAAATCTTTTAACATAAAAGATGGATCTGCAATAAAAAAACTCTTATCAAAAGGCTTCAAAGTTGGTCTCCTGAGTGGGAGAGATTCAGTTCCATTGCGCGTTAGGGCAAAAGAATTGGGAATTGAATTCTTAAGATTAGGCCAAGCCGATAAAAAGAAAGGTTGTTTAGAACTTATTAATGAAATGAACTTGCAAGCTGTAAACTTAGCCTACATTGGGGACGATGAAAATGACATACCCTGCTGCTCACTGATTCCCTTTTCATTTGCAGTAAAAGACTGTCATGAGGATTTGAAGAAAGTATCAAGATTTCACTTGAAAGTAAAAGGTGGAGAAGGGGTAATAAATGAATTTATAGAAACGTTGAACTTATTAAGCACAAATCCAAAAATATAATTTTCACAAAAGAAACAAAAGAGAGAAAATTAAATTAAATTAAATTAAATTAAATTAAATTAAGAGTAATCGTAAAAAGCTTTCTGAGCATAGGGTAGTTGTTTGTTTTAAAGGGTTTTGCGGGAGTACTGATTGAATATGAAGAAATCAAATTAAAAAGGATTAAATAATTTCTTATCATTAGAGTTAAAACTTCTGTTACCAATCTTTGAAAAAATTACTTTCCTAAAAAGAGGTTAGTTTGTACTTAATTTAGTTGAAGAAGATATTATTAGATGTGAAGATTGATATGGTAGAGAATTAAAATTTTTTTAAAGTTCGCAGCTTCCTCTTTGATTTCTATTTAAAATGGTTGTATCTAAAAAGAAAATTCTTGTAACTGGGGCAGCAGGTTTTATAGGATCTGAAATTGCTAAAAAGCTTTTGTCGGAGAATTTAGATGTTATCGGAATAGATAATTTAAATGAATATTACAATCCTTTTTTAAAAAAGAAAAGGATTAAAAATATCGAACAAACTGACCACAATAATTGTTGGCGATTTCTAAAGGTTAATATAAATGATCCAAAAAAAATAGATAAAATTTTTGAGGAATATCAACCAAATATTGTTATAAATTTGGCTGCACAAGCAGGCGTTAGATATTCATTAGAGAATCCAATGAGTTATATAGAGAGCAATATTGTAGGTTTCTTAAATATTCTTGAGGGATGTAGAAACTATAATGTAGAACATTTGATTTATGCATCAAGTAGTTCGGTTTATGGAGGTAATAAGATTACTCCTTTTAATGAATCCCATTCAGTTGATCATCCAATAAGTCTTTATGCCGCAACAAAAAAATCCAATGAAATGTTAGCGCATTCTTATAGCCATCTTTTTCAAATTCCTATGACAGGATTGAGATTTTTTACCGTTTATGGACCAATGGGAAGGCCAGATATGGCACCAATGATTTTTGCTGATGCAATGCTGAGAGGGAAAGAAATTAATGTATTTAATAATGGAAATATGTCAAGGGATTTTACTTACATAGATGATGTGACAGAGGCTATTTATAAGTGTTCTTTAAAAATTCCTTATCCGAATTTTAATTTTCTTGATAATCAACTAGACCCCTCTACATCCTTTGCTCCGCATAGAATCTTTAATGTAGGGAGTAATAATCCAACAAATCTTTTTAATTTCATTCAATTATTGGAGTCCTCATTCGGAGTAAAAGCAATAAAGAAAATGAAAGAAATGCAACTAGGAGATGTTGAAGCAACGTTTGCAGATATTGATTTGTTAAAAAGATGGATTGATTTTGAACCTAAAACTTCATTAGAAACAGGCATAATAAATTTTGCTAAGTGGTATACAGATTACTTTGATTCCGATTATTACAGAAGTCCATAAAAATGGGACTTTTTTTAAATATGAAATTCTTCATGTATTATCGCGGTCATCACCAAAATTTAATAAATTCGGACCTGTATCTTAAATTAAAATAAATTTTATATTGTACCGAAATTTTAGATCTATGCGTATTTGTTCAGTAGAACTACGCTTCCTGCAGGATTCGAACCTGCGGCCCACTGCTTAGAAGGCAGTTGCTCTAT